>Ga0307285_10000001_pt1 | contig 267799 bp, 254 predicted proteins | sample ER_DNA_139_FD_194476 | JGI IMG/M metagenome (GOLD analysis project Ga0307285, IMG submission 194476) | Bulk soil microbial communities from the East River watershed near Crested Butte, Colorado, United States - ER_DNA_139 | ecosystem: Environmental > Terrestrial > Soil > Floodplain | place... | reverse complement strand
GCTCCAAGTGTCCGTACGAAGACCCCCCCGCCCCTCGATCCGGCGGAAATTGATTTCTCTGGCACCAAGCTGGTCAGCGTCTTCATTCGGCATACGTTGGGACCGACGCCGCTGGCTGGCGCCACGGAGAGGAACGTGGTTCAGATCGCTGACCCTGCCCTGCCGCGGAAGAGCCGGCCGAGCGATCGGCGGCAGGTGCGGCGCAATCTGGAAGCCGGCTACGCGCTGGAGCTCGTCGCGGGGATCGAGACCACGGCGGAGCAGCGGGCCGGGTTTGTCGAGGTCTACGAGCAGACGATGCGGCGGACTGGGGCTGCGACGCACTACTTCTTCGGGGCCGCTTACTTCGAGCGCATCCTCGAAGCGGACCGCACCTGGCTCGTCCTCGCCAGAGGTCCCGACGGCGACCTCGCCGCCGCCTCGATCGCCGCGGTCAGCGACGGCTGCCTCCATTACTACCTCAGCGGCAGCGCCGATTCCCACCTGCGTACGGCGCCGATGAAGAACGTCGTCACCCGCCTGGTCGAGCACGCGGCCGGGCTGGGCCTTCCGCTCAATCTCGGCGGCGGCATCGCCCCCGGCGACGCTCTCGAGGAGTTCAAGCGCGGCTTCGCCAACCGGCGCCAGCACTGGCTCACCTCGGAGCTGATCTGCGACGAGCTCGCCTACGCGGAGCTCAGCGCCGCCCGCCCGCGGGACGGGTTCTTCCCCGCCTACCGCGCGTAAAAGCGCCTATTCGCTGCTCGGTTCCTCCGGTTGGCCCGGAGTCGGCCCGGTGAAGGTGAAGCCTTCGACCGGCTCGCCGCCGTATTTGCCCCAGGTTTCCCGCCCGAAGGCGCGGATCGCATCGAGGGTGATCGCACCCTTGTAGGTCTTGCAGCCGATCAGGTTGGTCCAGGTCGTCGCCGCCACCTCGTACGGCATCTTGCCGTTGGGGAAGAGCAGCGTCGCCCCGTACATCGTGTCGTAGAGCCCCTTCAGTTCCAGCTGGGCCTTTTCCGGCAGGTCCGGCGAGTACTGGATCGCCATCCGGCCATGCTCGAGCGAATGGACGTAGTCGAGCGCCTTCGGTTCCTCGATGTAGGCGCCGTCGGCCTGCTGGTACGGCGGTTCGACGTGGCTGCCGGAGGTCGGCGGATTGGTTTCGTAGCCCGGTTCCGGCGCGTTCCTTGCAAGGTGGTTGTGCCCCTCGTCCTTCAGTTTCAGCTTCAGCACGCAACCGGCTTCCTTTGCCGCCTGGTCGAGGTCGAAGACCTTCGTGCGGGCGGGGACGATGCCGGCGCGTTCGTCGGGCTTGACCCCGTTGGTGCTGCCCATCGCCTGGTTGCCGTTGATGTGGGCGCTGGCGCTCTCGCTGTCGCTGCTGCCGCCACCGCTGACGAGGATGAAGACCAGGACGGCGACCGCGAGAACGACCGTGGAGACGATCGCGTAGGTGACGATCAGGCGGTTGTTGCCGCTGCGACTGTCGCGTTCTTCAGCTTCGATCCGTTCCTGGCGAAGCCGTTCTCTTTCGCGCTCTCCCTTCCCCATGGCTCTTTATTCTGCCGGCTCCATCTCGGCGGCGTCGGCTCGTACCCGCTCCCAGGGGCGGGAGGCCCGCAAAGCCCCCAGCACCGCTCGCGTCGCGGGCGCCCGGTTGAGCGCGTAGAAGTGGATTCCCGGCGCGCCGGCGATCAGCAGCTCCGCGCATTGCTGCGCGGCAAAGGCGATCCCCAGCTCGAACTCCCGCTCGGGGTCGCCGCCCGCCGCGGCGAAGGCGGCTTCGAGGCGCGAGGGGATCGACGCGTCGCAGAGGTCGCAGATCCGCTTCGTCTGGGCGAAGCTCGCGACCGGGATGACGCCGGCCAGGATCGGCACTTCGATGCCCGCGTCCCGGGCCGCGCGAACGAAGTCGAAGTAGACCTGGTTGTCGAAGAAGAGCTGGGTGACCAGGAAGCTGGCGCCGGAGTCGACCTTCGTCTTCAGGTAGCGCAGGTCGGTCTCCAGGTCCGGGGCCTCCGGGTGCACCTCCGGGAAGCAGGCGCCGCCGATGCCGAAGTCCCAGCCCGCGGCGATGAAGGCCGCCAGCTCCGCGGCGCTGCCGAGCCCGCCCTCGGGCTGGACGAAGTCCTCCTGGCCGCGGGGCGGGTCGCCACGCAGCGCGAAGACGTTCTCGATCCCCGCCGCCGCGATCTGGTCGAGCGTGGCCGAGAGCCCCTCGGTGGTCTCGCCGACGCAGCTGAGGTGGGCCATGGTCTCGAACCCGATCTCCTCCTTCAGCGCCCTGGTGACCTCGACGGTGCCGTCCCGGTTGGCGCCCCCCGCCCCATAGGTGACCGAGACGAAGTCGGGCTCCAGCGCCCGCAGGTCGCGCGCCGTCTCGTAGAGCTGCTCGGCCGCCTCGGCCGTCTTCGGCGGGAAGAACTCGATCGAGAAGGTCGGCCGCTGCTGGGAGATGATTTCGTCGATTCGCACCCGCTGAGGGTAGCCGGCCGCAACCGGTTCAGGCCTGACGCTCGTGCCTGTGGGACGATCAGCCGATGAGCGGCGAGGAGGTGCGCTACGAGCGGCGCGGCGCGGCGGCGGTGCTGACGATCGACCGCCCCGGGCGCCGCAACGCCGTTGACGCGGCGACGGCGACGGCGCTGCGCGAAGGCCTCGAGCGCTTCGAGGCCGACGCCGATGCGCGGGCGCTGATCCTCACCGGCGCTGGCGAGGCGTTCTGCGCCGGGGCCGACCTCAAGGCCCTCGATCTCGACGTCGACCATCCCGGGGGCCCGATGGGATTCACCCGGCTGACGCCTTCGAAGCCGACGATCGCGGCGATCGAAGGCTGGTGCCTGGCCGGCGGCTTGGAGCTGGCGCTCTGGTGCGACCTGAGGATCGCGACGGCCGCCGCCACCTTCGGCTGCTTCGAGCGGCGCTGGGGGGTGCCGTTGATCGACGGCGGCACCCAGCGCCTGCCGCGCGTCGTCGGCATGGGTCGAGCGCTCGACCTGATCCTCACCGGCAGGCCGGTCGAAGCGGAGGAGGCTCTGGCGATCGGCCTCGTCACCGAGGTCGTCGAGCCGGGACGGCACCTCGAACGGGCGCTGGAGCTGGCCGAGCGGCTCGCGAGCTTCCCCCAGGAGACGATGCTGAGCGACCGGCAGGCGGCGATCGAAGGCGCCGGCCTCCCGCTTGCCGAGGGCCTGCGGCTCGAGCACCGGCTGGGGCGCGAAGTGCTGGACGTGGCCGCCCGGGGCGCCGCCCGCTTCGCCGGCGGCGAGGGCCGCCACGGCGAGGGTGCCTAGACGCCATGGCGCGCTTTTAGGCCACCTCGCCCCGCATCTCCTCGGCGGCCGCTTCGGCTCCGAAGTAGGGGAGCACGGCGAGGTACATCAACTCCGGGAGCAGGCGGGTGAAGTCGCCTTCCTCTCGCCCCGCGAGGCGGCTGTGGAGGACCGCGAGGATCCCCGCGACCACCGCCTCGGCGGCGATCGCCGGAGCCTCGTCCTCGCTTTCCTCCCGAGCCAGGTCCACCGCCTTCGCCGCCCGCTCCATCGCCCCTGTCCTCTTCGAGACGGCGCGCGGGCCCGCGGCATGGACCTCGACCAGCAGCGCCCGGCCGATCTCGGGTTCCTCGTCGAGGAATCCCAGCAGGCCGGTCAGCGCGCCGCGGAGCTGGCCGCGCCAGTCGATCTCGTCTGCGATCGCCTTCCGCATCGCCAGCTCGACCCAGGCCGAGCCGGCGTCGAGCGCCTCCAGATAGCAGTCTTCCTTGTCGCGGAAGTTGTCGTAGAAGGCCTGTCGATAGAGGCCCGCTCTGGTAATTGCATCCTGGACCGCAACCTGCTCGTAGCCCTGGGTGCCAACGGCTTCGAGCATTCCCCTGAGAATGCGCTGACGCTTTCCGGTCAAAGTCCCCGCCCGGTTGGATTTGTTTAATAAAACTCGCTGTCTACCTTTCGGTACCTAAACGGTATCCGTTTCGGAGCCCACGCACCCGCGACGATCCGACTCCGGTACTGTTCCGTTCGTGGCTTCTAAGTCAACAACGCGTCCACTTCCCGGCAGGGAGCAGTTGCCGCGCGAGTTCATCGCCCGTCATCAGCGGGCCCGGATCATCACCGCGCTGGCGCTGGAGACTTCCGAGAAGGGGTACCGCAAGGTCACCGTCACCGACGTCGTCAAGCGCGCCGCGATCGCTCGCAACACCTTCTACGAGAACTTCCGCTCGAAGGAGGACTGCTTTCTCGCGACCCAGGAGTTTGCGATGTCAGCGGCCTTGGAGCGGGTTGTAACGGCCGCGGGGAAGCTGGACGAGTGGCCGCGCAGAGTCCGCGCCGGGCTCGCCGCGTTCCTCGAGTTCGTGGCCGAGGAGCCGGCGCTCGCACGCACCTGCATGGTCGAGTCGCTCTCGGCCGGACCGGCGGCGGTGAGGCATTACGAGGAGTCTCAGCAGGCGTTCGTGTCCCTGTTCCGACTTGGACGCGATGTCTCGCCCCGGGGAGGGGAGCTGCCGGAGACACTGGAGGAAGCGATCATCGGCGGCGTCTTTTGGATCGTCTACCAGCGCCTGGCCGTCGCCGAGGCCAGTGCCGCCCCGCAGCTGCTGCCCGAAGTGGTCGAGTTCGCCCTCACGCCGTACCTCGGTGCCGAAGCCGCCCGGGAGATCGCCGCGGAGGGCTGATTGGTGTCCAAAAAGCGCAGCGAAGAGTGCTCCTGACTTCAAAAAACTGGCCAATTGGCCAGAATGGCCCCGCTGGTTTGGATCGGTATCGTCGGTTCTCTTGAGCGATCCAGTCAACCCGTCGGTGGACTCTCCGGAGTACCCGCCTGAGCTCGCGCGGCTGCCCCCTGGCCGGCACGGCCTCCCCCGCGAGTTCGTCAGCCACAACCAGCGCGAGCGATTGATCGCGGGTCTCGCGGAGGCCGTCGCAGAAAACGGCTACGCGGGAACGACGATCGCCCACATCACCCGCCACGCGGCCGTATCCCGGCGCACCTTCTACGAGCACTTCAACAGCAAGGACGAGTGCTTCGTCGCCGCTTACGACTCGGTCATGGCGGAGCTGCGACAGCGGGTCGGCGAGGCGTTCGACCAGGAGGAGGAATGGCCGCGGGCGGTCCGCGCGGGAATCGCGGCGATGCTCGAGTTCCTCGTCGCCGAGCCCCATCTGGCGCGGCTCAGCATGGTCGAGGCGCTGGTCGCCGGGCCGGTGGTGGTCGAGCGCTACGACGCGGCGATCCAGAGCCTGGTGCCCTACTTCGCCGCCGGGCGCGAGGGTCGCTCCCCCGAGGTCCTGGCCGGTCTCTCCCCCGCCACCGAGGAGGCGCTGGTCGGTGGCATGGTCTCGCTCATCTCCCGCCGCATCTTCGCCGATCGAACCGAGGAGCTGGTCTCGCTGCTCCCCGACCTGGTCGAGTTCACGCTGACCCCGTACCTGGGCAGCGCCGAGGCGGCCAAGGCCGCCCGCGCCTGACCGGACTCCTCGCTCCTCGCATTCAGACCTTGCGGTTAACGCTATGGAGTTACTCTTCCTGCGGTACGAACATGCGTTCGTATGGAGATCGCCTGCGTAATCGACAAGCGCTTGGCGATCCCGCCGCGCCCGGACCATGCCGGGGGGCCTTGGTCCGGGCGCGGCGACCTTCGCGACCCCGTCGCCGCGGCTGAGGCGACCGAGTCGATGGCAAGGGCACTGGAGGCGCTCGGGGCCGGAGTCGAGTCCGAGCGTCCCGGGGAGGCCTTCTTCTCCCTCGACGGCCTGCGCGGCCTCTACGGAGGCTCCTCGGCCGGGGTCCTGGCGGCGGCGCGGCGGGCGCTGGGGGAGGAGAAGGCGATCGGCACCGGTACCACCCGCTTCGCCGCCTACCTCGTCGCCACCGGCTGTCCCCGGCCGGTTCCGGTGGCGGCGCTGCGGACGCGGCTCGGCGTTTCCGAGCGCGAGGCCGCAGACCTGGTCGAGGCGCTCGAGCGCCTTGGGATCGAGACCGTGGCGGCGTTCGTCCGCCTCGGCGACGACCAGGTCGCCGACCGCTTCGGCCCGCTCGGTCTCGAGGCGCTGCGGCTCTGCCGCGGAGAAGAGGATCCGCTGCGGCGGCGCACCCCGCACGAGGAGCTGAGCGAGGAGATCGAGCTGCCGGAAGGCACCGCGGGCCGGCAGCTGGACCGGGCCCTGGAGCTGCTCGTCGACCGCCTGCTGGCGGCGCCTCAGCGCCGGGGGCGGACCCTGCTCGGGCTCCGCCTCGGCGCCCGCCTGGCGGCTGGCGGCAGCTGGAGCGTCGAGCAGGGACTGGGCCGGCCCAGCGCTGCGCCGCGGGTCCTGCGCGGCGTCCTCGCCTCGCGGCTGGAGGAGCTGCCCGGCCCGGCGACGTCGCTGCGGCTGCGGGCGGTCGGGCTGGGGCCTCCCGCCCGCGACCAGCTCGAGCTGACGGTCGGCGGCGGCGAGCCGCGCCGGCGCCGGCTCGGGACGGCGGTGCGCGAGGTGCGGGCGGTGCAGGGCGCCGAGGCGCTGCTGAAGATCCTCCCGGTCGACGCCGCCTCGCGGGTGCCCGAGCGCTGGGCGATGCTCACCCCCTACCCAGAGCTCTGATGCCGGGCCTCCGTCGTCTCTACGCTCCCCAACGGGTGGCGGTGCGAACCGACCTCCGCGGCGCCCCGACAACGGTCGAGGGGGTGGCGGTCGAGGCCGTTCGCGAGGAGTGGCTGGTCGAGGATCGCTGGTGGACGCCGGAGCCGCTGCGCCGCCACTACTTCGAGGTCGCGACCGCCGACGGACGCGCGCTCACGGTCTTCCGCACGGCCCGCGCCCAGCGCTGGTATCGGCAGCGGGCGTAGGTGGACGATGTACGTCGAGCTGCACGCCCACTCCGCCTTCTCCTTCCTCGACGGGGCCTCGACGCCGCTGGAGCTCGCCGCCGCCGCGGCCGCCCAGGGCTACCCCGCCTTCGCCCTCGCCGACCACGACGGCCTCTGGGGATCGATGGAGTTCGCCCACGCCTGCAAGGGCTTCGGCGTCCACCCGATCACCGGCGCGGAGTTGACCGTCGCCCTTCCGGCCGACGGGACGAAAACGGTCCATATAGGACCGGAATCTGCCCGTCGGCACTTGACTCTGCTGGTCGAAGACGAGGCGGGGTACCGCAACCTCTGCCGGCTGCTGACCCTGGCCCACTCGCACACCCGCGACAACACGGCGCGGACGCAGACCCAACCGTGGGCGACGCTGGAGCAGGTGGAGGAGCACGCGGAGGGGCTGGTCTGCCTCTCCGGCTGCGCCCGGGACGGCGCCGCCGCCGGGGCCTTCGAACGCGGCGACACCGCGGCAGGGGAGCAGCTGGCCCGCCGCCTCCTCGCCGCCTTCGGCCGCGACCGCTTCCGGATCGAGCTGCAGCGCCCCTACTGGCGCCGCGACCGGGCGCGCAACCGCTGGCTCGCCCTGCTCGCCGAGCGCCTCGGCGTTCCCTGCGTCGCCAGCGGCGATGTCCACGCCCACGACCGCCGCCGGGCGCCGCTGCAGGACGCGCTGGTCGCGATCGGCCGCTGCGAGACGCTGGAGGAGTCCGAGCCCCACCGCCGCGGCAACTCGACCTCGGCCCTCACCTCGCCCGGGGCGATGGCCGCCCGCTTCGCCGAATACCCCGAGGCGGTGGCCGAGAGCGAGCGCCTCGCCGAGCGGCTGCGCTTCGACCTCACCCAGCAGCTCGGCTACCGCTACCCCGGCAGCGAGGACCCCGGCGCCGACGCCGAGCTGGCCCGCGTCTGCAACCACCACCTCGGCGAGCGCTACGCCGGCAGCGCCCGCCTGCTCGAGGCGCAGTGGCGTCTGGAGGAGGAGCTGGCGACGATCCGCAAGCTCGGCCTCTCCGGCTTCTTCCTCCTCCACCGAGACCTGCTCGAGCTCGCCCGCGAGGTCGCCGCCGAGGTCCGCGGCCCCGAGTCAGCGCGCGCGGTGCTGCCTCCGGGGCGGGGCCGCGGCTCCAGCGTCAGCTCGATCGCCTGCTACCTGACCGGCCTCTCCCACGTCGACCCGGTCGAGGCCGACCTCTTCTCCGGTCGCTTCCTCAACGAGGAAACGACCTCGATGCCGGACATCGACCTCGACTTTCCCCGCGACATCCGCGAGGTCCTGATCCCGCGCGTGCACGAGCGCTACGGTCGCGACCGCTCCGCCCTCGTCGCCGCCTTCCCGACCTACCGGCCGAAGGGCGCGGTGCGCGACCTCGGCAAGGCGCTGGGGCTGCCGCCGGCGGAGATCGACAAGGTGGCGAAGACGGTCGGCTTCTTCGAGAGCGCGGCCGAGGTCGAGCGCAACCTCGTCGCCGCGCTCGGCGCCGAGCGGGCGAAGGAGCCGCGCTGGCGGGTGCTGCTGGGGCTGGCCGAGGAGATCATGGGCCTGCCCCGCCACTCCTCCCAGCACCCCGGCGGGATGGTGATCTCGACCCGGCCGCTGATCGACGTCTGCCCGGTGGTGCCGGCGGCGATGGCGGGGCGGCAGACGGTGCAGTGGGACAAGGACTCCTGCGCCGACGCCGGCTTCCTCAAGATCGACCTGCTGGGGCTGGGGATGCTCTCGGCGGTCGAGCGCTGCGTCGAGGAGATCGGCCGCGCCCGCGGCGAGCGGCTCGACCTCTCGCGGATCCCGCTCGACGACCCCGAGACCTTCGAGTCGATCCGCGCCGCCGACACCACCGGCGTCTTCCAGATCGAGAGCCGGGCGCAGATGCAGATGCTGCCGCGGACCCAGCCCCGCGACCTCGACGACGTGATCGTGCAGGTGGCGCTGGTGCGGCCGGGCCCGATCCAGGGCGGCGCGATCCATCCCTATATAGAGAGGCGGAAGCTGCGGCGGGAGAACCCCGCCTACGAGATCCCCTACGAACACCCGCTGCTGGAGCCGGTGCTGGAGGAGACGCTGGGGACGATCGTCTTCCAGGAGCAGGTGATCGAGGTGGCGATGGCGCTCTCCGGCTTCTCCTCCTCCGAGGCCGAGGGCCTGCGCCGGGCGATGAGCCGCAAGCGCTCGGAGGCGGCGATCGAGGAGCACCACCGGCGCTTCCTCGCCGGCGCCGCCGACAGGGGCGTCTCCGAGGAGGTCGCCGAACGGGTCTGGAACCAGATCAAGGGCTTCTCCGGCTTCGGCTTCCCCAAGGCCCACTCCGCCGCCTTCGGCCTGCTCGCCTACCAGTCGGCCTGGCTGCGGATCCACTACGGCCCCGAGTTCCTCTGCTCGCTGCTGAACGAGCAGCCGATGGGCTTCTACCCGCCGGACTCGCTCGTCCACGAGGCACAGCGGCGGGGGATCCGGGTGGCGCCGCCGGACGCCAACCGCAGCAAAGCCCTCTGCCACGTGGAAACGCCGCGGGAGGAAGAGGACGTGCGCGGCGGCCTCGTGGTGCGGATCGGCCTCGGCTACGTGAAGGGCGTGAAGAAGGAGGAGGTGGAGGCGCTGGTCGCCGAGCGCGAGCGGGGCGGTCCTTACGAGGGGATCGCCGAACTCGCCTCCCGCGCCGGCGCCGGGCTGCCGAGCCTGGAACGGCTCGCCTGGGCCGGCGCCCTCGACGGCATCCCTGCCGGCTCGGAGGGCGACCGCCGCGAGGCGCTCTGGCGCGTCGGGGTCACCGCCGCCGGCCGGATCGGCGGCAACGGGACCCAGCTGGCGCTGCCGATGGAGCCGCCGCGGCCGCCGCAGCTGGAGCCGCTGGGGGAGTGGGGCAAGCTGATCGCCGACTACCGCTCGACCGGGATGACCGTCGCCAAGCACCCGATGAAGCTGCTCCGCTCCCGCCTCGACCCTCGGCTCGTCCGCAGCGCCGACCTCGCAAGGATCGACCACGGCGCCACCGTGGAGATCGCCGGCATGGTCACCGCCCGCCAGCGACCCGAGACCGCCAACGGCATCACCTTCATGCTGCTCGAGGACGAGCGCGGCTCGGTCAACCTCGTCGTCCCGCCCCCCGTCTACGACCGCCACCGCACCCTCGTCCGCAGCGCCCCCCTGCTTCGCGCCCGCGGCCGGCTGGAGCGGCGCGAAGGCTCGATCAACGTCGTCGTCTCCGAGCTGGCGCCGCTGCAGCCGGCGCCGGTGGAGCCGAAGCGGAGCGGCCGGCCGCCGCAGCCACGGGAACGGGCGGTCGCCGAGCTGCGCGCCGTCGCCCCGGCCGGCCACGCCTTCGGGCGGCGGGGACGATGAGCCATTGCTAGCTTCGCGCGATGCCCGTTGACGCCCTCCTCGACGCCGCCCGCGGGGGCGACGAAGCCGCCTTCGAGCGCCTGGTCGAGCCCCACCGCCGCGAGCTGCACGCGCACTGCTACCGGATGCTCGGCTCCCTGCACGACACCGAGGAAGCGATGCAGGAGGCGATGCTGCGGGTCTGGCGCGGGCTCGAGCGCTTCGAGGGGCGCAGCTCGCTGCGCTCCTGGCTCTACCGCATCGCCACCACCACCTGCCTCGACCTGATCGGCCGCCGCAAGAGGCGGCTGCTGCCGGAGGAGCTCGGGCCGAAGGCGGACCCGAACCTGCCGCCCGGCGAACCGGTCGCCGAGCAGGTATGGATCGAGCCCTACCCCGACGAGCTGCTCGAGGTCGAAGACGGCTACGCCAGCCCGGATGCCTCTTATGAAGAGCGCGAGGCGGTCGAGCTTGCTTTCGTCGCGGCGATGCAGCACCTGCCGCCGCGCCAGCGCGCGGTCCTGATCCTGCGCGAGGTGCTCGGCTTCTCCGCCAAGGAGGTCGGCGAGACTCTCGACACCTCGGTCCCTTCGGTCAACAGCGCCCTCCAGCGCGCCCGCAAGATCGTCGACGAGCGCCTGCCCGAGCGCAGCCAGCAGGTGACCCTGCGCTCGCTCGGCGACGCGCGGATGAGGGAGATCGTCGAGGAATACATGGAGGCGATGCGGGGCGGCGACGTCCAGCGCGTCGTTTCGATGTTGACCGAGGACGTCGCCTGGTCGATGCCGCCGCTGGCCAGCTGGTACGGGGGGATCGACGAGGTCGAGGTCTTCCTCCGCACCAAGCCGCTATCCGGCGAGTGGCGCTGGCGCCACCGCCCCACCGTCGCAAATGGACAGCTCGCCGCCGGCACCTACACCTGGATGGAGCAGGAGAAGACGCACGTTCCGTTCTCCCTCGACGTGCTCACCCTGGCGGGTGACAGGATCCGGGAAGTGACCGCCTTCGTCGTCCGTCCAGCCGACACCGAAGATGGTTATTCTCGATGGCCCGACCGCGCTGCTGACCCCCGCCGCGTGGAGGCCGTCTTCCGGCGCTTCGGCCTGCCGGACCGGGTCGATTGACGCAAGTCACGTCGATTCGCGAAGACGGCGATTACTTTCCGCCAGTCCAGGAGTCCTTATCTGCATGAACGCCACTCAGAACGACAACACCCGTTGGCTTGCCCTCTACGTCCTCTGCGCGGGGATGCTGATGATCGTCCTCGACGCGACGATCGTCAACGTCGCCCTGCCCTCGATCCAGGACGACCTCGGATTCTCCCAGAACAACCTCGCCTGGGTGATCAACGCCTACATGATCCCCTTCGGCGGGCTGCTGCTCCTGGCCGGGCGGATGGGAGACCTGTTGGGACAGCGCCGGGTGTTCCTCGTCGGCCTCGCCGTCTTCACGATCGCCTCGCTGGTCTGCGCCGTCTCGCAGACGCAGGAGATGCTGGTCGGCGCCCGCTTCATCCAGGGCATCGGCGGCGCCCTCTCCTCGGCCGTGATCCTGGGGATGATCGTGACGATGTTCCCGCAGCCGGCCGACCAGGCGAAAGCGATCGGCGTCTACGGCTTCGTCGCCTCCGCCGGCGGCTCGATCGGGCTGCTGCTCGGCGGCGTCCTCACCGACGCGATCAGCTGGCACTGGATCTTCCTCATCAACCTGCCGATCGGCATCGCCGTCGCCCTGCTGGCCAAACGCCTGGTCGCCAACCCGGACGGGATCGGCCTCAGCGCCGGTGCCGACTTCCCCGGCGCCGTGCTGCTGACGAGCTCGCTGATGCTCGGCGTCTTCACGATCCTGCAGATCGAGAAGTGGGGCTGGGGCGACACCCGCACCCTCGTCCTCGGCGCGATCTCGGCGATCCTGCTGGCGCTCTTCGTCTTCCGCCAGTCCCGCATCGCCACCCCGCTGATGCCGCTGCGGCTCTTCCGCTCCCGCAACGTCGCCGGCGCCAACGTCCTGCAGGCGCTGCTCGTCGCCGGCATGTTCGGGATGTTCTTCCTCGGGGCGCTCTACCTCCAGCGGGTGCTCGACTACAGCCCGCTCGAGGTCGGCCTCGCCTTCCTGCCGACGACGATCGTGATGGGCTCGCTCTCCCTCGGCTTCTCGGAAAAGCTGATCATGCGCTTCGGCCCCCGCACGACCCTGATCCCGGGTGTTTGCCTGGTCGTAATCGCCCTCCTCCTCTTCGCCCGCACCCCGGTCCACGGCGACTACCTGACCGACCTGCTGCCGCCGTTCCTGCTGATCGGGATCGGGGTCGGCACCTCCTTCCCGGCGATCATGACCCTGGCGATGTCGGGGGCCACGCCCGAGGACGCCGGCCTCGCCTCCGGGCTCGTCAACACCAGCATGCAGGTGGGCGGCGCGATCGGCCTGGCGGTGCTGGCGACCCTCTCGACCGAGCGCACCAACTCGCTGCTCGCCGACGGCGAGGGCCAGCTGCAGGCGCTCAACTCCGGCTACCACGTCGCCTACCTGATCGGCGCCGGACTGGCGGCGATCGCGGTCGCGATCGCGGTCTTCGTCCTGCGCTCGCCCAGCCCGCAGGAGATGCCGGCTCCGCAGGAGGGCGAGGCGGAGCCCGCGTTGTCCGAGGCCGTCTAGCCGCCGGCCGTCAGCTAGCCGCGCTCGATCGAGGCAGACTCCAGCACCCCGAGGATCTGGGTCACCCGGCAGACGAGCAGGCGCTCCTCGTCGACTTCGACCCAGACGCCAGCGCTGGAGGGGAAGACGACGTGATCGCCGGGTTGGACCGGCATCTCGACCCCGGCGCCGGCCCACCAGTCAAGGCCAGGCCCGATGGCGAGGACGATGCCCTGCTCGGGCGGTGGCTCGTGCGTCCCCGGCGGCACCACCAGCCCGGACCGTCGCACGCGGTCCTGGTCGAGCTCCTTGATCACGATCTGGTCGAAGAGCGGCCGCAGCTGGTGGCGGACAGACTCGGTGGGGTCGGGTCGTTGCGCGGTTCCCATCGGGCTTAAGTCTGCCGGATAGCGGGGAATAGGATCGTGCGATGCAGCAGGAGAAGAAGCCGGTCAACTGGCGAGCCTGGCTGGTCGGCGTCCTCAGCGCCCTTGTCCTCATCGTCGCCCTGCAGAACTCGCAGGAGGTCAGCTTCGACGTCCTCTTCGCCAGCTTCAAGGCGCCCTTGATCGTCGTCATCCTCCTCGCCGCCGTCGTCGGGGCGCTGATCGGCTACATCGCTCCGCTCGTCCGCCGCCATCACCGGCAGGAGAAGCAGCACAACCCTTGATCTTTTAAGCTTTCCTGTGCAATGGGAAGCCAGCGAGGGAGAGGGAGATGACGGTTCTTCAGGAGGAGATTCCGCAGGACTGGTACGAGACGGCGTTCACCGGGATGAGCGCCGACATGGCCTGGACCGAGCGCACCGAGTCCGAAATCAAGCGCGCCCTGACGATGCTGCGCCCCCAGGGGGGCGAGAGGATCCTCGACCTCGCCTGCGGCACCGGCCGCCACTCGCTGGAGCTGGTGCGCCAGGGCTTCTCCGTCGTCGGCGTCGAGATCGGCGAGGAACTGGTGGAGATCGCGCGTAAGGACGCCGCCGAGCAGGGGCTCGAGGCGGAGTTCGTCCAGGGCGACCTGCGCGAGCTCGACTACGAGGGGGAGTTCGACATCGTCCTCAACCTCAATGACGGCGCGGTTGGCTACTTCGAGACCGACGAGGAGAACCACAAGACCTTCGAGGTGATCTCGCGAGCGCTGAAGCCCGGCGGCCGGAACCTGATCCAGGTCCCCAACGTCCTCTACGCGCGCGCCCGCCTGCCGCAGCGCTCCTGGATCCCGAGCGAGAGCATGGTCGAACTGGTCGAGCACCGCTGGAACAAGAAGAACAGCTACATGGAAGGGGCGATGATCCCGGTCCGCTTCGGCGAGATCCTCGAGAACCTCGACAAGCGGATCGAATTCCGCCAGCGCCTCTACACGACCGACGAGCTGCGCGAGATCTACGACTCGGTCGGGATGAGCTTGGAGCGCGTCTTCCACGGCAACGGCCGGCCGAAGGAACCGACCGAGAACCAGTTCGAGGTCTTTGTAAGCGCAGTCAAGAACTAAAAGGGGGAAGCTGATGAGGAAGGTTCAGAGGATGCTCGTTGTCTTGGGAGCGGCAGCAGTGCTGGTCACCGGCTGCGGGGGAGGTGGGGATTCGACGGAACCAACTCTCACGACCTCCAGCCTGACCAGAGCTCAGTACATCAAGCAGGGGAACGAAGTCTGCAAAGAAGGCTTGCAGGGCTTCAAAGAAGCTGTTGCGCTCCTCGCCAAGAAGCCTGCGGAAAGCAAAGCCGAAAAAGAAGAATTCATCGTCAACAAGGGGCTCCCCCCTTACCAACAGATGGTCGAACAGCTGCGGGACCTTGGAGCGCCAGCGCAAGACAAGGCGAAGGTGCAGGCCATCCTTGACAGCTATGACATGGAACTTAAGGCAATCGAAGCCGATCCGGGCAAAGCATTCTCTGGCGAGCCCTCCTTCGCGGAGGCGAAAAAACAAGCTGTCAGCTACGGACTAGTTGCCTGCAACTTCTAGTACCGCGAGTGCTCGGATTCAAGGAAGGAAAGTATCTGAGATGCGTAAGAACATTATTGCGACGGTCGTCGCGCTGGTCGCATTCGCCGCCATGCCGGCGCTTGCCTCGGCTTCGCCCGCCCTCACAGACGAAGGCAAACTGCTTGCGCCCGGGGCCAAGGTCCTTGCAACACAGTCCGGCAACATCACGTTCTCGGGCAGCATCGGGACTTTCACCTGCGCGAAATCGACGCTGACAGGGACGTTGCGCACCAACACTGGCACCCACATCGAAGAGACACTCGAAAAAGTGACCTTTACGAATGAAGCGGGGGGGCCTGTCCGACTACCTTACCCTTCAACCCGTCGTTCACGTTTGATCCGGAAAACCTGCATTGGTGCCTTACAGCCGGCGGCACCTTGGCTGCAGACACCTTCTCGATCCGTGGAGGCGCCTGCACCGAAGGAGCGAAAAATCTCAAATTCACCATGACAAGCGCCCTCGGCAACTGCACTTACGAAAGAGCTACCCTCACCGGACCCTTTGTTACAAATATATCACCGGCTACACTTAAAATCGGGTCCAGCCAGGCCTTCACCCGCACTGCCGGTGACGGAGGGTTCTGCCCGGCGAGTCTCACCCTCGGCGGAGGTTGGTACCTCTACACAGACAACCTGCCGACGGAGACCCCGCTGGTCATCTCGTAGTCGTAGTCACGACAAGAAGCCTCATTAGACCGGGCCGCTGAGGGCGGCCTGGTCTGCAGGCTGAGTCACCGAAACCCTCACCCGCATATGCAGCGCACAGGGCCAGGGGTGACATTTGTCACCGGGCACCTCTCGGCACTCGCGATCCCTTGACACTGAGGCGCTGGATTGGCTAAACATCTTCTGAGCGTTCTGTTCCATGAGCAGACGCTTCCAACTCCCGAGACGCCCCCACACGCAACCGAGGGGCGCCCCGAGAGCTCACTAAACCCGAGCATCAGCTCGGCTCTAAGGAAGGAAGTATCTCAGATGCATAAGAAGATTCTCGCGGCAGTGGTCGCCCTGGTCGCGTTCGCGGCCGTCCCGGCGATCGCCACCGCTTCACCCATCCTCACAGAGAATGGCACCGTGGTTAGCGGCAAAATTCTAGCGACACAGTCTGGGTCCATCGTTCTCACAACCTCCTTCGGGAACGTCACCTGCACGAAATCAACTCTGACAGGGACCGTGCTGAAAAACGGCCCCGCCGGGACCGGAACCCATATCGAAGGCACACTCGAAAAAGCGACCTTCACGAACGAAACGGGTGGGGCCTGCTCGAGCACCTTCCCCTTCAACCCGTCGTTCACGGTTGACCCCGAAAACCTGCATTGGTGCATTACAGGTGGTGGAACCCTGGCTGCAGACACCTTCTCGATCCGTGGAGGCGGCTGCACCGAAGCAGCGAAAAATCTCAAATTCACCCTGACAAGCGCCCTCGGCAACTGCACTTACGAGAGGGCTACCGTTACCGGCTCCTTTGTCACAAATGTAACGCCGGTGACACTAAAAGTTGGCGCGAGCCAAACGTTCACTCGGACTGCGGGTAGCGAAAGTCTCTGCCCGGCTACCGGCACCCTCGACGGAGGGTGGAACCTCTACACAGACAACCTGCCGACGGAGACCCCGCTGACAATCTCTTAATTAGAGATACGACAGAGGCACGCAGGATGCAGTAAGACCGGGGCCGCTTTTGCGGCCCCGGTCTTTTGGCGTCCGTTGTCTCATACCCCGACCTCGGCTTAGGCCGTGCCCAAGTGTCTTGAGGCTACTTGTACTAGTTGTCACCCGCAATCGACAGCGAAGTCCTTGACAGGCCCACCGCCGTACCTATACTCGCCCTTCGGCAGATAGGGACCTGCCGCCAGGGAAACCTCAATATTTGTTGATCTAGTAGGGGAGATAGACGATGGCTGTGTCACGGTCGCTTTCCAAGCTCGGGCGTGCAAGCTGCTGCGTTCTGCTCGGCGTTTGTGGTTGGGCCCTATGGGCGCTGTCAGCGCCGGGCATCGCCTCGGCTACCTGCCCAAACGAAGCCTTCAGAGGAGGAGCATCAGCAGCCCTTCCCGATTGCCGAGCGTATGAGTTGGTCACCCCGGCAGGTGCCCCCGGGAGATTGCTCTACACCATTGAAGCGGAATTCCCCTTCAATCTCTTCCCTACGGAACTCGCCTCTCCAGAAGGTGACAGCGTTCTTTTCATGACCAAAGGCATGCCCCTCCCCGAACCAAGCGGCGCGAACGGCACCCAAGACCTTTACGAGGCACAGCGCTCCTCTGACGGATGGCAAACGACTCGTCGTTTGAGCCCCTCAGGGGAAGAGGCAGTCTTCCCCAGCCAGGGGGGGGTATCGAACGACCATGGCTACACCTTTGTGGAGGCACTCGAAGGGCTACCTGGCAGTTTCGGAGGCACGCTGGGAGAAGAAGGTCTTGCCACCTATCTGGGGACGCCCGATGAAGGCTTCGCGCTATTGGGAACGGGCAGTATCGGCACGGAACGAGTCGTTCATGGCCGGTATATCAGCCCGAATGCGGCACATGTCCTCTTTACCACGGGTGACTCGCCTTGGTGCTTCGTTGAATGCCCGGTCACTCAGCTGGAGCCGACTGCACCTCCGACGGGGACGGCGGCGATCTACGACAGAAATCTTAATGGAGTGCTTCGGGTTGTCTCGCTTCTTCCGAACGAGATTACTCCTGCGGCAGGCGAAAACGCCGAATACCAAGGGACTTCGAGCGACGGATCTCTCGTCGCCTTCAAGATCGGCGAAGCCTTGTACGTCAGGGTGAACAACGCTGAAACGAAGGAAGTTACGAGCGGTCCGTTCATATTTGGCGGAATCCGCGGCGGCCGAGTCTTCTATTTGAGCGGCGGGGACATATTTAGCTTCCAAATTGCTACCGGCGAGCGGAAGCAGGTAACCGAACTCGGAGATGTGGAAGTGGTCAATATTTCCGACGACGGAACGCATGTCTATTTTCTGTCGTACACCGCGGTCGCCGATACGGGAGCACAACCCGGCCAGCCCAATCTCTACCTCTGGACTGACGGGGACGAGCAGACGCGGTTCATTGCAACGGTCTCTCCAGCTGACCTTGAAGCGGAAGGGCGACCTGCTTTGAATAACTGGACTAACCAGGTGGTCACGCCCGAAAAGACGATTGGCCAAGGTCCGGGAGCGAACTCTTCCCGCACGACTCCTGATGGAGAGGTGCTGGTCTTCGAGTCCAGAGCTCAGCTGAGTAGCTACGAAAATCAAGAACACGACGAGATCTACCGTTACGACAGCGATTCAGGCAATCTGAGCTGCATCTCCTGCAACCCCAGCGGCGCCCCGGCCGCGGCCGACGCTCGGCTTGAGGCCCTACGAGAATTCAATATTGAACACGGCGGCGAGTCCATGGTCGTCCACAGCTTGAGCGTGGATGGAAGCCGTATCTTCTTTGAAACTTCCGAAAGGCTGATCAATCGGGATGTCGACGGAGTCAACGACATCTATGAGTGGCAGGCCGGCACCGGCGACGCCGGACTGTCCCTTATCTCGTCTGGACAGTCCCGATATTATGCTAACCCCGGCGTTCCGCTCAACTTTCAGGAACCGAATGTCATGTTTGCCGTCACTCCGAGTGGCAACGACGTCATCTTTCGGACGACGGACCAGCTACTTCCGTCCGCGCCGGGCAGTGGCTCGACCGCTCTTTACGATGCTCGCGTGAACGGCGGATTCGCCGGCCCCCCGCTTTCCAGCTGTGAGTCGCTGACCTGCGAGGGGATCGGAAGCGGTGCCGTCTTAGTCAATCCCAAGTCGAACACCTTCCACGGAAAAGGAAACGTGAAGCGACGGCACCATCGATGTCGGCATGCCAAGCACAACAAAAAGGGTGGGCATCGTCACTGCAGACACCACAATCGGCATAAGAAGGGATCTGGCAAATGAGCGCAAGTCGAGTGCAGTGGAACCTGTGCAGAGCCTCGATGGGACTCGTGTGCCTCGTCGCCGCCCTGTCGGTTGTGGCTGTGAGCACCGCAGACGCAGACGTCAACTTTGGATTTGAGTCTACTGCTGCCGAAGAGTCGACTTCTGTTGCCGGCCTTCACCCCGATGTCACCACGACCTTCGTCCTGAACAGCGAAGAAGTCGACGGGCGACCGATAGCAAGTGGACGCGTGGAAAACGTGTACATACAGCTTCCGCCCGGCTTGGTGGGGTACCCGGACCGGTTCCCTACGTGCAGCCTTGGCGACTTCAATGCGTTTGCGAACTGTTCCGCAGCATCCCAGATCGGTCTTACCAAAGTTCAGCCAAGTGAAAAACTTAGTGCGATGACGGAGCCTCTGTACAACCTTGATCCTGGTCCGAATGAGATTGCACGATTCGGCTTCTACGCGGCGTTCTATCCCATAATCGTTGACATCTCCGTGCGCACGGGTAGCGATTACGGGGTTACGGCGACCGTGCACGACGCTAGTGGCCAAGCTGCGCTTATTTCGTCCAGCACCACCCTCTGGGGGGTCCCTGCGGACCCAATTCACGACCCGCAGCGCTTGACGGCCTTCGAAGGGTTCTTTTGCGAAGTGGCATGCCTTGCGCCGGAAGGGAAACGTTCAAGTGGGCTCAGCCCTCGGCCGTTTCTCAGCAACCCCTCGGCGTGCGAGGAACAGGTCGTCAAATTCGCAGCCACCACGTACCAGATTCCGGGTCAGATCTTCACTGGTCCAGACGCCGCTTTGCCTCCAATCACGGACTGCGAGGACGTTCCGTTCGATCCGTCGCTTGATCTGGAAACGACGAGCCACCGTGCGGGGGCGCCGACGGGGGTGACCTCTGTGCTGCGAATCCCGCAGAACGACGCGGTCAATCTCCCTGCTTCCTCTGCCTTGCGGGCGGCGAAAGTGACGTTGCCGCAGGGGATGACCCTGAACCCGGGCGCTGCTGCAGGGCTCGAGACGTGCTCGGATGAGCAGGTCGCTTTCGGCAAGGAAGTGGACGCCGGCTGCCCCGCTGCCTCGAGGCTCGGCAGCGCGACCATCGTGTCGCCGTCGCTCCCGGAGCCGCTGCACGGCTCCATCTACCAGCGGACCTCGGCCCCGGGCGACCTCTTCCGGATCTGGCTCGTCACCGACGACTTCGGCCTCCACCTGAAGCTCCCCGGCGAGATCAAGGCGGACCCCACCACGGGGCAGCTGACCGTCGAATTCGACCAGACGCCGCAGTTGCCGACCGAAGAAATCAAGCTCGAGTTCAAAGCGGGCGATCGCGCGCCGCTGAAGAACCCGGACGCTTGCGGCAGCTACTCGGCTTCGTATCAGCTGACGCCCTGGTCGACCGGGGTGCCGGTCGCGGGCGAGACCGAGCCGATCGCGATCGACCAAGGTTGCGGCGGGGGCGGATTTTCCCCGACCCTGGAAGCGGGGGTCACCAATCCCGTGGCCGGAATCTTCTCGCCTTTCATCGTCAATGTGAGGCGTGACGACGGCCAGGAGAACGTCTCCGCCATCGACCTCACCCTTCCCAAGGGGGAGCTGGCAAAGCTCCGGGGAGTGCCCCTCTGTGGAGATGCTGCGGCGTCGACGGGGGACTGCCCGGCGGCAAGTCGCATCGGGTCGGTGGCGGTAGCCGCCGGCAACGGCGATGCGCCCCTGTGGATTCCCCAGGAAGGGAAATCCCCGGCTGAGATCTTCCTCGCGGGCGCTTACAAGGAAGCTCCTTACAGCATCGTCACGCGAGTGCCTGCTCAGGCGGGTCCGTTCGATCTCGGGACGGTCGTGGTGCGCGGTGGGATCTACGTCGACCCGAACACCGCACAGGTCACGGTCAAGACCGATGCCCTCCCGCAGATCCTGGAAGGCGTGCCGGTTTTCTATCGCACGATCCATGCGGCGATCGACCGCAAGAAGTTCGCCGTCAATCCCACCAACTGCAGGGAAATGAAGGTTGCGGCAACGGTGGCCTCCATCGGAGGTGCGACCGCAACGCCGTCCGACCGCTTCCAGGTCGGGGAGTGCGCTGCGCTGAAGTTCAATCCCAAGCTGAGCCTGAAGTTGAAGGGCGGGACCCAGCGGGCGCAGTACCCCGCTCTGTCAGCGGTCCTGAAGACGCGCAAGGGAGAAGCGAACCTTCGCAGGGTCGCGGTAGCGCTGCCCCCGGCCGAGTTCCTGGCTCAGGAGCACATCAATACCGTCTGTACGCGGGTCCAGTTCGCTGACGATGCGTGTCCGAAAGGCTCCATCTACGGCAAGGCCCGCGCGGTGACCCCTCTGCTGGATAAACCGTTGGAAGGACCGGTGTTCCTGCGTTCGTCCAGCAATCCTCTGCCCGACTTGGTGGTCGCGCTCAAGGGTCAGCTCGACATCAACCTCGTCGGCCGCATCGATACTTCCGCCGGCGGGGGCATCCGCGCCACCTTCCATGGCCTCCCGGATGCGCCGGTGACGAAGTTCGTGCTGCGAATGAAGGGCGGGTCGAAGAGCCTGATCGTCAACTCCACCGACGTCTGTGCCAGCAAGGGGCGGGCGACGGTGAAGATGGCGGGGCAAAACGGCAAGCAGATCTCGCGGCACCCGTCGGTGGGAGTCGAATGCCGCAGCTAGCCCTCCTGTTCTGAGTTTGGGGAGAGCCGCTCCGACCGGGGCGGCTCTCCTTGTAGAGGAGGTCGGGAGCTAGCGGGCGGGGACCCCGCCCAGCAGGACGTCTCTCGAGGGGATTCCGATGACCTCGCCTTCGAACCGCTTCCGGTTCCCGTAGACGAGCCAGGTCGTGTCGATTTCCCCGATGTCGAGATCGAGGCGCAGCTCGTCTTCGTGCTCTTCGAAGTGCTCGATGTGGGTCAGGCCGGCGTCGTAGCGGCCTTCGAGAAGCTCCTCGCCGACGACCGGCTTGGAGACGACGTCGATCACCTCGTCCCACTGGGAGAGGTCGACGTAGCCCTTGGTCGCCGGCACGATCCCGATCGAGCGGGCGCGCTCGATCTCCCGCCGGGTCAGCACCACCAGGTGCTTGGTCGGGTAGATGAAGGTGTCGACGACGAAGACCTCGCGCCAGTAGCGCTCGGTGACCTCGTGGACCTTGGGGTGGGCGCTGCACTGGATCAGGAAGGCATCGTCCACGCCGCGGATCCGCTCGAGCCCGTCGAGGAAGTCGGCGATGAACTCGATCTCGTACTCCTCGATTCCCTGGAACTCCATGTAGCGCCGGACGGCGCGCTCGTGGCAGGTTCCGGCAGGACCGAGGGTGACGAGCTTCAGCGCCATGCATCAAGAATAGCCGAGCAATCAGGTCTCGTCGGAGTCGCTGAGCTGCCTCAGGGCCTCGTCGAACCCTCCGATCCGGGATTCGATCAGGCGGGCGGCGATCTCGACTTCCCAGAACCTCGCCCCCGCCACCCAGGCTTGGCCGAGGTAGTTCCAAGCCTGAACCGTCGTCCCGACCGTCGTGTTCAAGGCCTCGCCGCAGCGTTCCATCAGCTCCTGGAACTCATCCTGCATGCTGAGGATCACCGGCCCCGGGTCGGTCTGGCCCATCTTCGTCTCGACCATCACGGTGTGGCCGGTGCGGATGCCGAAGAACCAGGCGTCGTGCAGGTATCCCTCCAGAACCTCGAGTTGCCGGCTGTCCAGCCCCAGCTTCTCGGCGCTCTCCTCCGCCAGGGGCTTGAGGTCCCTCTCCTTCGCGCTCTCGACTGCGGTCGGCAAGCTGTCGCTGCCCAAGAACATCGCCGCCAATCTAGACAACTGGGTTTAATCGGGTGCGCCTATTTGTACTACTGCCCCGGGGCGCGCGCAACCGCCGGAGCAAAGAAAAGGGCGGCCCGGAGGCCGCCCTTTCAAGACGCTCGTGAAGCGGAAACTCAGGTGCCCGTGCAGGTCCTGAGGATCGTGGCCGAGGCTTTCGTCCCGTCCGCGAAGAGCGCGTCTCCGTGGACCTGGAGCTTGCCGTCGGGGCATTTGGCGCTGAGGACGCCCTTCCGGTTGATCTTCAGGTTGAACGCCGTGACCGAGCCGCTGCCGCCGGCGATCTTCGGGATCGTGGCGACTGATTTGAGGCCGTAGCGACCGTTCTTGATCTTCTTGATCTTCACCGTGGTGACGACAGCCGCGGGGGTCGGAACGGTGATGAACGCGTGGATGTAGAGGGTCGTCGTCCCGCCGCTGAAGCCGCCATTGAAGACGATCAATTTACTTTCCACGGGGATCGGCTTCGATTCCGGGAACTGGACCTCGATGTCGGTGGTACCGCTGCCGATGATCGACTTCGGGCAGGCTTTTTCCGCCGCCTCCGTGTCGCGGGACTGCAGCTTGCCGGACTTGCAGACCGGGATGCCCTTGACGTTGATGGCGCCGTTCTTGTCGCTTTCCAGCACGACCGATTTCAGCGCCGGCGGATGAGTGCCGTCTTTGGTTTCGATTTTGCCGGAGGCGGTGAGGGTGATCGGAGCGAACTTCTTCTTCGGCAGCTTCTTCGGGCTGAATCCGCCGTTGAAGGTGACTCTGAGGTTTCCGGCTTCTACCGTGACCGGCTTGTTGGCGCCAGTGGCGATTCCCGCCACGCTGACGGCGACCAAGGCCGCGACGGCCATCGTCAACATCAAGTACTTACGCATATCCCTATATCTCTCCTTTGCGGCCTGCCCGTCCTGGGTCCGATGCCGTGGAACGCTTGCTTGAACGTCTCTCCAGCGGGTCAAACTACCACCCCGCCCTCTTTCGTAAACCCGCCCGTCCGCGAAAAGGAGCGGCTTGACCGCGCCGCTACGAAGCCGCCTTCGAGCGGCGTACGCGCTCGCGCTCGGCCGTGGCGCCCTCTGCTCCCAGAAAAGGCAGCGTCGCCCAGAAGGTCAAGTCCGCCAGCCGGCTTGGAAGTCGGCCGGCGGCGCCGTGGAGGATCTCGCTGTAGAGGAGCTCGTTGATGCCCCCGGCGACCGCGAGGGAGGTGATCCCCGGCAGCTCCACATTCGTCTCAGATCGTCCCGGCTCGAGGAAGCCGGCGAACTGCCGCAGGGCGGCGTCGCGCCGCGCCAGCGCTTTCGGCCCCGCAGCCAGGACCTCGACGATGGCGAAGCGGGCCTCGTCCGGATGGCGCGAGAGGTGGTCGAGCAGGGCCTCGAGGGCGTCGGCGATCCGCTCTGCCCAGGGAGAGCCGGGCGCCGCTTCGAACCCTTCGGTCGCCTCTCCCAGCAGGTTTTCCAGGAGGACGTCGTAGGCGGCGAGGAAGCAGTCCTCCCTGCTCTCGAAAAGCTCGTAGAAGGTCTTTCGGGAGACGCCGGCGACCCCGATCACGTCGACCACGCGCGTCTCCGGGTAGCCACGGGTGGAGACGACCTCGATCATCGCCCTGTGGATGCGGTTGCGCTGAGACTCGGTGACGGCCTCCCTCGGCAGGCCGTGCCTTCCTCGGGGCAGCCGCTCGTTCGGCTTGCTCGAGCGTCTACCTGAGGCCACCCTCAGACTGTAGAGCAGCGCGGGATCCGCTCGAGCCCTTTCGGCTCCGGAAGAGCCTCAGCCTTCGAGCCAGATCACCTGCTCGCGATCCGGCCCCACCCCAACCAGCCGCACCGGGACGCCGACGAACTCGGCGATGAACCCGAGGTAGTCCCGCGCCTCGCGCGGCAGGTCCTCGGCGCTGCGGCAGGTGGTGAGGTCGAGGTCGAAGCCGGGCAGCTCCTCGTACTCCGGCGTCGCTGAGTGGAGAATCGACTGGTGGTAGGGGAAGGTGTCGAGCTGGGCGCCTTCCTTGGAGCGGTAGCGGACCGCCACCCGCAGCGGGCCGATGCCGCTGAGGACGTCGAGCTTGGTGATCGCCAGCGCGTCCATCCCGTTGAGGCGGACCGCGTAGCGCAGGGCGACGAGGTCCATCCAGCCGCAGCGGCGCGGGCGTCCGGTCGTCGTCCCGAACTCGTGCCCCTTCTGCAGCATCTGTTCGCCCACCTCGTCGAAGAGCTCGGTCGGAAAGGGGCCGGCCCCCACCCGGGTCGCGTAGGCCTTGGCGATTCCCCAGACCTCGTCGATGTCCTTCGGGCTGATCCCGGCGCCGACGGTCGCCGCGCCGGCGATCGGGTTGGAGGAGGTGACGAAGGGATAGGTGCCGTGGTCGAGGTCGAGCAGGGCCGCCTGCGCCCCCTCGAAGATCACCGTCTCCTCGCGGTCGAGCGCGTCCCAGCAGAGGCGGGCCGTGTCGGCGATGTGGGGCTCGAGCCGGTGGCCGAAGCTGACGTGTTCCTCGACCATCGCGTGCAGGTCGAGGCGCGGGTCGGGAACGCCGACGGGAGCCTCGCCCGCCTTCGTCTCCTCGCCGGCCTCCTTCAGCTGCTTGCGGCGCTGCACCGAGAGCTCGCGCAGCGCCTGTTGCTTGGGCTCCAGCGCGGCGCGGATCTTCGTCCGCAGGATCTTCTCGTCGAGCAGGTCCTGGACCCGGATCCCCAGCCTCAGCGCCTTGTCCGCGTAGCAGGGACCGATGCCGCGCCGGGTGGTCCCGATCGAGAGCTTGCCCAGCTTCGTCTCCCCGGCGCTGTCGAGCAGCACGTGGTAGGGCATGATCAGGTGCGCGTTGGCGGAGAGGCGAAGGTTGTTGACGCTGACGCCGGCCCGTTTGAGGCCGTCGATCTCGCCGAGCAGGACGCGGGGATCGACGACGACGCCGTTGCCGATCACGCAGGTCTTCTCCGCGTAGAGGATCCCGGAGGGGATCAGGTGGAACTTGAACTCCTCGCCTTCGCGGACGATCGTGTGGCCGGCGTTGTTGCCGCCCTGGAAGCGGACGATCGTGGTAGCCCGGTCGGCGAGGAGGTCGACGACCTTCCCCTTGCCCTCGTCGCCCCACTGGGCTCCGACTATCACCACTCCTGGCATGCCGCGGGAGATTGTGACGGTCCGCCCCGGCGGAGGGGTTGCGGCGTCAGCCGCCGGCGCGGGCCTGGAACCTGTGGTCGGCGCCGAAGAGGGGGAGCGGGTCGCCGCAGATCTCGATCAGGCGGGAGACGGTTCGGCGGCCGATCTGCTCCTCGAGCTGGCGCTGGCCCTGGTCGACGTCGCCGCTGGCGTTGCTCGTGACCAACATCGGCCGCTGATTCTCGTAGCGCTCGTTGATCACCGCGTAGAGCTGCTCTACGACCCAGTCGGTGTGGCGCTCGGAGCCGAGGTCGTCGATGTAGAGGAGGTCGACCGAGGTGACCCGGTTGAAGAACTGGCCGTAGGCGTCCTCGCTCTCGGCTTCCTGGTAGGTCTGCCGGATCCGGGTCAGCAGCTTCGGCGTGAAGTAGACGCCGACCGTCTTGCCGGCCGCGAGGGCTTCCTTGGCGATCAGCATCCCGAGGGTCGTCTTGCCGGTGCCGGTGTCGCCCATGAACCAGAGGCCGCGCCCGGCGGCGATGTTCTCGTCGAGCTCTTCCAGGTAGCTGCGCGCGGCTTGGACGACGTGCCGGCTTTCCATGTCCCGCGCCATGTCGGAGACCGGCGGGCGCTCGAAGGAGACGCCGCGGTAGCGGGCCGGGACCGCCGAGGCGACGCCGCGACTGCGACCGCGGTTGAGCCGCTCGCCGCGGCAGTCGCAGGGGCGGGCGACGTCTTCGGGTCCGAGGATCCAGCCGGAGCCGTCGCAGACGCCGAGCGGGCAGGCCTGTTCGCGGAAGGGCTCGGAGCGGGCGATCGCGGGCATCAGAAGTCGGGCCCGGCCGCGGCGGCGTCCTCGAACGGCGGCGGCTCGCCGGCGGGCTGCTCGATCGGCGGCTCCTGGTGGGCCTGGTCGGCGAATTTGGGGTAGCGGTCGAGGAAGACCAGCTTCCTGGTCCCGATCGGGCCGTTCCTGTGCTTGGCGATGATCAGGTCGGCGAGGCCGTCGGGCTCCTCGTCGGGGTCGCGGTAGTAGTCCTCGCGGTAGAGGAAGGCGACGACGTCGGCGTCCTGCTCGATCTGGCCCGACTCGCGCAGGTCGGAGAGCTGCGGCTTCGGCGGCGTCCGCTGCTCCGGGGCGCGCGAGAGCTGCGAGATCGCAACCACCGGCACCTCCAGCTCGCGGGCGAGGATCTTCAGCCCGCGGCTGATCTGGCCGACCTGCTCGACCCGGTTGGCGCGGTGGTCGTCGGAGCGCATCAGCTGGATGTAGTCGAGGATGATCAGGCCGAGGCCGCCCCGCTCCTGTTCCTGGGCGTGCAGTCGCCGCGCCTTCGCCCGCAGGTCGAGGATCCCGAGGTCGGAGGAGTCGTCGAACCAGAGCGGCGCCTCTTCCAGCTCGTTGCAGGCCCGCAGCACCTTCGGCCAGTCGCGTTTGGAGACCTGGCCCTTGCGCAGTTTGTCGCCGGAGATCCGCGCCCGGCAGGCGATGAAGCGCTGGGCCAGCTCGACCTCGGACATCTCGAGCGAGAAGAAGGCGACCGCCTGCCCCTTCTTCACGGCGACGTTTTCGGCGATGTTGGCGACGAGGGCGCTCTTGCCCATCGCCGGGCGGGCGGCGACGATGATCAGGTTGCCGGGCTGGAAGCCGCCGGTGATCGCGTCGACGTCGCGGAACCCGGACGGCGTGCCGGTCAGTTCGGTCTCGCCGGTGGAGAGCTTCTCCAGCCGGTCGACCTCGTCGTGGAGGATTTCGCCGAGCAGTTTGAAGTCGCTCGCCTGCTCTTTGTGGGCGACCTCGAAGAGCAGTTTCTCGGCCCGCTCGGAGAGCTCCCGCGGCTCGCCGTCGCGCTCGTTTACCCAGCCCTGGATCTCCTGGCCGGCCCCGAGCAACCGCCGCAGCAGCGAGTTCTGCTGGACGATCTCGGCGTAGTGCTTGGCGTTGGCGGCGGCGGGCACCTTCGCCGCCAGCTCGGAGATGTAGTGGCGGCCCCCCGCCTCGTCGATCTTGTTGCGCTGGGTCAGCGCCTCGCTGACGCTGAGCTCGTCGACGGGATTGGAGACGGCGTAGAGATCGTGGACGACCTCGAAGATCAGCCGGTGCTTGTCGAGGTAGAAGTCGGCCGCGTGCAGCTTCACCTCGTCGATCACCCGCGTCAGCGTCGACTCGGCGACCAGCATCGCGCCGAGGACCGATTCCTCGGCCTCGATGTTCTGCGGGGGGACGTGGGTGGTGGGCGGTTGCGGCATCGCTCTCAGTAAAGGAGCCGGGGCGGCGGAACCGGGGCCCGGCGGGGGCGCTGTGCAAGCAAACCAGAGGCCGGCATGGCTGACGTGCGGCTTCCGTGCAAAAGCCGCCAAAAAGAATTCACGCTCCTGCGAGCTTTATGCGGCAGTTCCGAAGGAGAGCTGGTGGTGATGGGAGGGAGGGATCAGGCCCTCCTGCTCCTGGCGCCGCTCGCCGCGGCGCAGCATCCGCAGGGTGAGGATGGCGATGCTGAGGATCGCCGTGGCCCCGAGGCTGAGCTGGACGCTGAGCAGCCCTTCGCGGCTCCAGTAGACGTCGCGCAGGTCGAGCAGCAGCGCCGCCTCGTCGAAGGTGAGGCCGAAGCCGGCCCCCATCGGGATCGCCAGCCACTGCTCGAGCTCGTCGTCGTCGGTCAGCAGCGCGGCGGTGCCGGAGCCGAAGGCGAGCAGGATCCCCGGCACGAAGTGATGGATGTGGCGGCCGCCGATGCTGACGTTGCGGAAGGGGCCGCGGCCGTCCCGAATCGCCCAGGTCGAGAGCCGGACCAGGGCGAAGGAGCCGAGGAAGCCGCCGAGGAGGTTGAAGAGGACGGTTTCGTAGCGCGGCGCCTCTTCGTAGCCGCGGACGGCGACCCCGACCGTGTCGGCGGCGGCGGCAGGGGCGGATTCCAGCAGCGCTTCGGGATCGGTGGCCTCGCTCGCCCGCCGCGCCAGCATGCGGCTGAACTGGCCTGCGATCACGGTGCCGGCGGCGCCGAGGGCCACGGTTGCGAGACCGACCGTCGCCCGCTCGGAGCGAACCCAGCCGGACCTGCGACGACGGAGGGGGACTACTTCTCCTCGCTGATGATCGTCTTCACGGCGGCGGTGGTGCCGTCGGAGAGCTCGATCTCGACCATGAAGGTGCCGAGTTCGCGCAGCGGCTGCTCGAGTTGGATCTGTTTTTTCTCGAACCGCAGACCGCGGGCGTCGCTGAGGGCGTCGACGATCTCCTTCGGCCCGACCGAGCCGAACAGCTTGCCGTCCTCGCCGGCGCGCTGGTGGATCGTCAGCACGGTCTTCGAGAGCAGGCCGGCGGCTTCCGCTTCCCGTTCGGTCCGCGCTTTGGCGGCGCGCTCCGCCGCCTCCATCCGCCGTTTCGCTTCCTCCAGCGCCCCGGCGGTCGCCGGCTGCGCCAGCTTGCGCGGGACCAGGTAGTTGCGCAGGTAGCCCGGGGCGACGTCGACGACGTGGCCGCGCTCGCCGAGGGAATCGACGTCCTGGAGCAGGATCGCCTGCGCCATCAGCGCTCTCCGACGTAGGGAAGCAGGGCGATCTCGCGCGCCCGCTTCACCGCCACCGAGAGCTGACGCTGGTGGCGGCGGGAAAGTCCGGTGACCCGGCGCCCGCGCGTCTTCCCCTTGTCGGAGAGGAAGCGTCGCAGCAGGTTCAGGTCCTTGTAGTCGACGACCTCGGAGTTGACCCGCGTGTACTTGCGGGGGCGTGCACGGTCGGCGCCGCGCCTACCGCCGCGCCGGGCACCGCCTCGCGAAGAAGAACTCTCGGTTGCTCTAGCCATCGGCCGGCCATGCTACAGAGCGCCGCTGAGCGGCGCTCTGTAGGTGCGGCTGGAAAGCGGTCTCTAGAACGGGATGTCGTCTTCTGAGGCGCCGCCCGCTGCTGCCGGGGCGCCGCCGAAGTCGGACATGTCGGCGGGGACGTCGCTTTGGGGCGGGGCGAAGCCGCCGCCGTTGCCGCCGTTGGCATTGCCGCCGCCGCCAGACCCGTCGCGCGAGCCGAGGAACTGGACGGTGTTGGCGATGATCTCGACGCTCTGGCGCTTGTTGCCGCCCTGGTCCTCCCACTCGCGCCAGTCGAGGCGGCCTTCGACCGCGACCGGGCGGCCTTTGGCGAGGTAGTTGGCGCAGTTCTCGCCCTGCGCGCCCCAGACGGTGACGTCGAAGTAGTTGGGCTTGTCGACCCATTCGCCGCTCTGCCCGTCTTTGCGCCGGCTGTTGACCGCTACGCGCAGCTTGCAGACGGCGGTTCCGCTGCCGAGATGACGCAGCTCCGGATCCCGGGTCAGGTTCCCGGTGATCACGACCACGTTTACGTTCGAAGCTGCCAATTCACTCACTCCTCTGGATCGCTTATCTGGATTCCAGTCTAAGGAGGCAGCCGGCTCGACTCTCCCCCCTTCGGGGAAGGGATTCCGCAAACAGCGAGGGGCGTCGTGCCGATTACTCGTCGGAATCGTCCGAGGAGTCGCCGCGATCGTCGCGGCCTCCCTGGGCGCTGCGCTCGCGCGGGCCGGGCGCGGCGGTGGCGGCGGGCGGCACGATCACCGGCGCGTCGGGGTCCACCTTGAAGATCCGGAAGCGGAGGACGCCGTCGGCGATCTTCAGGTTGTGGTCGATCGAGTCGAGCAGGTCGCTCGGGGCCTCGAACCGCATCCAGCGATAGTCCGCCTCGGTGCGGTGGTCGATCTCGTAGGCCATCTTCCGCAGGCCCCAGGAATTCTCGTGCTTGAGGCTGCCTTTGGCCTCGATTTGACCGCGGGCGTCCTGCGCCAGCGCGTCGCGCGCGGGGGCGTCAAGTTGGGGGTCCAGCATCAGGACCAGCTCGTATTCGCGGGGTGCGGCCAAAACGGCGAAGGACTATAGCGGCGGGATGGCGCTAGCGCGGCGCGAACTCCTCCGACCCATCGCTCGGAGGAGGGGGAGGCGGTGGGGGCGCCAGCGGCGGCGCTGGCGCTGGCGGCGGTTCGGAGGGCACCGGTTCGGCGGGAGGGGGCGCGGGGGATGGCGGCTGTGCTGGCGCCGGTTTCGAGAGCGGGTGCCGCCGGTGGCGGTCGGGGTGACGGGGCTTCGACCGAAGCCTGCTGCCGATCGCGTCGGCAGCCGCCGGACGCGTGGCTCCCTTTGCACGCCTGGGGTGTCTCTCGAACCCCAACTCGGGAGGCAGAGGCTCCTCAGGCGCCGGGACCACCTGCGGCAGGCCGACGTCCGCGCCCAGCGGCGGCGGCTCGGGCGGGCGCAGGAGCGCCGGCAGTGCCTGGAGGGCGAGGATGAAGGCCACGGCGACCGCCGCCACCTTCGCCGTTCCCGCCCATCGGATCCGAACGCCCCGCATCCCTACCTAAGGGACGGCAAGGAAGAACTCTCCCCCCTCAGGCGTGGGAGCGGGCGGCTTCGATGTCCTGCAGCTGGTCGTCGACCCAGTCGCCGGGGCTGCGGGAGAAGATGATCTCGCGCAGCCCTTCCGCCCGGCGCCGCTTCTGCTCGGGGTCCATCGTCAGCGCCCGGTGGATCGCGTCGGCCTGCTCCTGGATGTCGAAGGGGTTGACCGAGAGCACGTAGTCGAGCAGCTCCTGGTGGGAGCCGGTGTTCTCGGAGAGCATCAGCACCCCGTCGCGGGTGTTGACCGCCGGCGCCTCCTTCGCGACCAGGTTCATCCCGTCGAACAGCGAGTTGACCATCAGCAGGTCGAAGTGCTTGTAGCGGGCGACCGCGTCGTGGAAGTTCTCGTAGATCTTCAGGTCGATCGGCATCCAGTCGGTCGTCCCGTGGCGGTGGTTGACGACGGCGACCAGGGCCTCGATCCGCTCCAGGTACTCGGCGTACTCGGGCACGTCCTGGCGCGAGGGCTGCAGGTGGGCGATGAAGGTGACCTTTTCGCGGAACTCGGGGTGCTGGGTGAGGAAGGTGTCGAAGGCGGTGAAGCCGCGTAGCACGTTCTTCGAGAGGTCGGCGCGGTCGACGCGGATGATCAGGTGCTGGCGGCGGCGCTCCAGCACCTCGCGCTCGGCCTCGGCGACCTCGGGCGAGGTGGCCGCCCGTTTCAGTCGCTGCGCGTCGATCCCCAGCGGGTAGGCGCGGGCGATCGTCCTGCCGCCCGCGTGCCGCACCTCGGCGGAGTGGTAGTCGACCTCGACGTCCTCGAGCAGCTCGTCGCAGCAGCGGAGGAAGTTGATGCAGTAGGCCTGGGTGTGGAAGCCGATGATGTCGTTGGCCAGCATCCCCTCGTAGATCGCTTCGCGGATCCGGTTCGGCAGGATCCGCCAGCTGTCCGGCTGGGACCAGGGGATGTGGACGAAGTGGTGGAGGAAGGCGTCGGGGCGCTCGGCCTTGATCATCCCGGGGGCCGTGTAGAGGTGGTAGTCGTGCAGCATCACCAGCGGGTCGGCCTGGCCCTCGATCTCGGCGAGGACGGCGCGGGCGATGTCCTGGTTGACGGCCTGGTAGCCGTGGTTCCAAGCATCGATCTCCTGCTGGCGGATGTCCGGCGCGTTGGAGATGTCCCAGAGGTAGTGCTGGATGAACCAGAGGATCGGGTTGGCGATCACGTTGTAGAAGCGGTCGTAGGACTCCGGGTCGCTGCCGACCAGCCGCACCCGGTACTCGATCCCGTCCAGCTCCTGCTCGATCGGCCCGCCCGCCTCCTCGGAGGCGGCGACGTCCTCGTCGGTCATCGCCGAAGCGATCCAGAGCGCGTCGCGGTGGGAGACGAGGCCCGAGAGCGCGGTGACCAGGCCGCCGCCGCCGCGGCGCACCGTCCGCTGGCCGTTCTCGTCGCGGTCGAACTGAAGCGGGCCCCGGTTGGAGACGATGATCAGGGGCGAGGAGCTCACGCCGCAGAGATTAAGGGGTACCGACTATGGGGTAGCGGCGGCCTTGTCGGCTCAGGCGCCGAGGTCGCCGAAGAGCTGCAGCCAGTCGCGCAGCAGGCGCGGGGTGAGGAAGCGGCGCCGGGCGTGCTCCTTGCCCTCGCGGCCGAGTTGCTTGCCGAGGCCGGGGTCGCGAAGGATCTCGACGCAGCGCTGGGCGCACTCCGAGGGGGAGTCGACGAGGAAGCCGCTGACGCCGTCCTCGATCTGCAGGGGGATGCCGCCGACGTTGCCGGCGACGGTCGGCCGGCCCTTCCAGAGCGCCTCGGTGACGGTGAGGCCGAAGCCCTCGCGGATCGACTTCTGCAGGCAGACGTCGGATTGGGACTGGAAGGCGTTGACCTCGATCGCGCCGACGTTGTTGAGGTTGCTGAGGATTTTGATGTCCTCGTCTCCGCCGGCGTATTCGAAGGTCTTCTGGAAGTACTCCATCCCCTCGGGATCGTCGGTGGCCATCGAGCCGACCATCGCCAGCTGCGCCTCCGGCACCTGCTCGGTCACCTCGCGGTAGGCGTCGATGACGCCGATCGGGTCCTTCCACGGGTCGAAGCGGGAGACCTGGGTGATCAACGGCCGGTCGACGTCGATCCCGAACTGGCGACAGACGAAGGCGGCGTCCTCGGGCGAGAAGGCCATGTTCTTCGGCGAGAGCGGGTCGATCGCCGGGGGGATGATGTTGACCGCCTCGCGGTGGCGGCCCATGTCGTTGGGCACGTACTGCTCCATGTGCCAGACGCTCGCGTCGTACTCTTCGATCATCGGCAGCAGCCGCTCGATCGGGGCCGGGTTCGGCGTCGAGAGGTCGATGTGGCAGCGCCAGATCCACTTCCCGCCCTTGGCGAGAGCGCCGCGGCGGAGGCCGATCGGCTGCGGGTCGTGGACGATGACGACGTCCCACTCGCCCTGCAGGCCCTCGGCGTTCATCGCGTTGATCTCGTCGAAGATCTCCCACTGCTCGTCGCTGAGGGTCTCCTTCGCCCCCTGCAGCGAGTTGTGGAGGAGCTTGGTCGCGTTGTAGAACTCTTCCTTGCCGAAGATCACGTGCCAGTGGGCGTCGACGCCGACGTCCCGCATCAGCGGCACCAGCGTGTAGAGGATCTCCGAGACCCCGCCGCCGAAGGCGGTGGCGCTGACGTGGAGAACCCGCTTGCCTTTCAGCGGCTCGGCGAGCTCGCGGATCTGCTCCGTCAGGTCTTTACCGACGATGTGGGTGTAGTCGGCGAGGGTCTTGTGGCCGAGGGCGACTTCCTGAAGCAAGGCTGGAGTTCTACACCGATGCGCGGCGACGTGGTGTCCAGCCGCGGCCGCGGCGACCTGCGCTCAGCCCGAGCCGGAGCTGTCTGGGCGCTTGCCCAGGGTCACCTTGACCTCTTCGCGCTTGCCGTCGCGGAGGACCGTCAGCGTCACCACGTCGCCCGGCTGGCTGGTGGCAACCGCTTCAGCGAGATCGTCGGGCCGGACGATGTCCCTGCCGTCCACCTGCAGGATCACGTCGCCGCCGGTCAGGTACTGGCCGGCCTGGAACTGGAGCTTGTCGCCGCCGCCCTCGATCCCGGCCTTCTCCGCCGGACCGCCCGGGACGACCTCGGCGACGAGGCTGCCGAAGGTGGTGTCGAGGTCGAGCTTGCGCGCCAGCTGGGGGTAGAGCGACTGGCCGGAGACGCCGATGTAGGCGTATTCGGCCTCGCCGTCCTTACGCAGCTGGTCGACGGAGTGCTTGATCGCGGAAACGGGCACCGCGAACCCGACCCCGTCGTTGGCGCCGGAGTTGGTCTCGATCTGCTGGTTGATCCCGATCACCCGGGCGCCGGCGTCGAGCAGGGGGCCGCCGGAGTTGCCGGGGTTGATCGAGGCGTCGGTCTGGATCGCTCCGGCGATTTCGAACTTGGTCAGGGACTGCACCGAGCGATCGGTGGCGGAGACCACGCCGACCGAGAGCGACTGCTGCTCGCCGAAGGGGCTGCCGATCGCGGCGACCGGCTGGCCGACCCGCAGTTCCTTGTCGTTCCCCAGCTCGAGCGGGTGGAGGTCGAGCCCGTCGGGGGCGATCTTCAGCAGGGCGACGTCGACGAAGGGGTCGAAGCCGACGACCTCTGCCGGGACGACGTTGCGGTCGGGAAACTCGATGTAGACCTGCTTGGCCGGTTCGCGGGAGCCGCTCGATTCATCGGTGACGACGTGGGCGTTGGTGACGATCTCGCCTTTGGTGTCGAGGACGAAGCCGGATCCTTCGGCGCCGGTGCCGTCGAACACGGAGCGGATCGTCACCACCCCCGGCGCCGCCTCTTCGTAGATTCGCCTGGCGTCGAAGCCGGGGCTCGAGGCCTCGACGACCACTTCGGGCTCGGGGGCCCCGGCCACCTTCGCGACGGAGGCGCCGTCCCCAGTCGAGGTTTCGTCCCCCGACCCGCAGCCGGCGAGGAGGGCGAGGGCGGTCAGCAGCGCGAGGAGGGCGAGCGGACGCCTCACGAAGCGGCCCTGACCGGAACGCGGGTGGACCTCGGCGCGGCGACCTCGCGTGCGCCCGGCGGCAGATCCAGGGTGAAGGCGGTGAAGCGGCGGCTGGAGCTGATCGTGATCTCGCCCTTCATCCGTTGCGCGAGCTCGGTGGCGATCGCCAGGCCGAGACCGGAGCCGCCCGCCTTGTCGGCCGTGTAGAAGCGCTCGAAGATCCGCTTCTGGACCCGCTGCGGGATCCCCGATCCGGCATCGGACACGGTCAGCTCGGCGCGGCCGTTGGCGGAGTAGGTGGTCACGGTGACGTCGGTGCCCTCGGGGGTGTGGGTGAGGGCATTGTCGAGCAGGATACGGATGATCTGCCGCACCCGGTCGGGGTCCCCGAGGGCGACTGCCGCCTGCTCCGGCGTGCGCAGCTGCAGGCGGGATCCGCGCAGTTCCGCCCGCGCCCCGAACTCCCGCGTCACCTCGCGGGCCAGGGCGGTGAGGTCGACGGCGCTGGCTCGCATCTCCACCGCGCCGGCGTCGAGCTGGGAGAGGTCGAGGAGGTCGGTGGTCAGCTTCGTCAGGCGCTCGATCTGCTGCCGCATGGTCCGCACGAACTCGGCCCGCTCCTCTGGGCTCGGATCCTCGTCTTCGAGCAGCTCGACGAAGCCGCCGAGGCTGAAGATCGGCGTCCGCAGCTCGTGCGAGGCGTTGGCGATGAACTGCTTGCGGGCGCTGTCGAGCTCCGCGAGGCGGCGTTGCATCTCGTTGAAGGTGCGGGCGAGGTCGCCGAGCTGGCCGGCGGAGGCGATCGGGATCGTGGTTTCGAAGTTGCCGTCGGCGACCTTGCGGGCGGCTTCCTGCAGGCGCTGGATGTTGCTGGCGGCGGCGCGGGTGTAGTAGAGGCCGATCGCGGTGGCGATCGCCACCGCGATCAGGCCGCCGGTGAGGATCTGCAGCTTGACGTCGCTGTCGCCGCTGGCCGAGCCGCCGATCGCGACGGCGTAGACGTAGACGACCGCCGTCGCCGCGACGGCGATCGCGATCGAGATCAGGGTGATGCGGCTGGCGAGGTCGCTGAGCCGGAGCCCACGCATCGCGGCTAGTCCCGGAAGCGGTAGCCGACGCCGCGCACGGTGAAGAGGTACTCGGGCTCTTTCGGGTCCCGCTCCAGCTTCTCGCGCAGGTGGCGGATGTGGACGTCGACGGTGCGCGGGTCGCGGTACTCGGAGTCCCCCCATACGTGCTCCAACAACGTCTCCCGCGTGAGGACTCGGCCGGGCGAGCGGGCGAGGGCACCGAGGATCTCGAACTCGACGTAGGTGGCCTTGACTTCCTCTCCCGCGAGGGTGACCGCGCGGCGGTCGAAGTCGATCGTCAGCTCGCCGCACTCGATCGTGCCGCCGTCGCTGGTCTCTCCGCCCATCCGCGAGCGCCGCAGCGCCGCTTTCACCCGGCTGCGGAACTCCCGCATCGAGAAGGGCTTGGTGATGTAGTCGTCGGCGCCCACCTCGAGGCCGGCGACCTTGTCGGTCTCGCTGCCTTTCGCCGTCAGCATGATGATCGGCACCTGGCTGCGGGAGCGAAGCTGGCGGCAGACTTCGACGCCGCCCATCTGCGGCAGCATCAGGTCGAGGATGACCAGGTCGAAGCGGCCTTCCTCGAAGCGGCGCAGGGCTTCGCCGCCGTCGAGGGCGGAGGTGACGTGGTAGCCGTCCTTGCGCAGGGGGTAGCTGAGCAGGGTCTGGATCGACTGCTCGTCATCGACCAGGAGGATGCGGGCTGATCCGTTCGGCACAACCTCCAAGGGTAGTCCCCGGGTCAGTTTGGACGCATGTGCGAGTACTAAGAACTAAGGATCCGGGAACGGAGGCCGATAATGACCGCGGAAGCCATGCAGCCCCAGGAACTGAAATCCCTAGTCGAGGCCGGCGCCTACAAGCCGGACCCAGGGGAGGTCGCGATGGCGATGCTCTCCCGCCGCGGCGTCCGCGAGCTGCTGACCGGGATCCACGCTACGGCTCCGCGAGATGGTCATAGCCCGCGGCCTCCAGTCGTCCGCCCCCGGGCAGCCTGAGCTCGACCCCGGCTCCGGACGCGACCCTGCCGATCGGGGTGAGGGTCGTCTCGGCCGCTTCGCCCATCCGCAGCGATGCCTCCCCGAGCGCGTCGGCCGGCAGCGCCGCCAGCAACTCGTAGTCCTCGCCGCCGGCGACGGCAAGCTGCAGGGGGTCCCTGCCGCTCCTCGCGGCGGCCTCGGCGACTCCCTTGGCGAGCGGCAGCGAGCCGACCTCGATCTCCAGGGCAACGGCGCTGGCGCGGGCGAGGTGGGCGGCGTCTCCAGCGAGCCCGTCGCTGAGGTCGATCATCGCCCTGGCGCCCGCCTGGGCCAGAGCACGGCCGGAGCGCAGGCGGGGCGAAGGGTCGAGCTGGCGGCTGCGGAGCCGGGCGGCGGTGGCCTCGGGGACCGCGGCGGCGAGGCGCGGATCGTCGAGGAGCAGCCGTCCGGCGGCGGCGCCGCCGATCTCCCCGGTGAGGACGAGGAGGTCGCCGGGCTCGGCGCCTCCTCGGGATACGAAGTCGAGTGGAGTCGGGGCGTGGCCGACAACGGTCACCGCCAGGGTCAGGACCGGCGCCCGCGTCAGATCGCCCCCGACGATCGCGGTGCCGGTGGCTCGCGCCAGCTCGAGCATCCCGTCGAGCAGGGCGTGGAGGCCGTCCTCGTCGAGATCGCCGGGCGCTCCGAGGACGACGTAGGCCTCTCCCGCCTCGGCCCCCATCGCGGCGAGGTCGGAGAGGGCGGTGGCGAGCGCCTTGCGGCCGATCGTCGGCAGGTCGGCCTCGCCGCGGCGGAAGTGGACGCCCTCGACGATCGCGTCGACTGAGGTGGCGGTGGCGCCGCCCGGCAACGTGACCGCGGCGTCGTCGCCGCTGCCCAGCGCGATCCGCGGCCCCGTCTCGGGCAGGCGCTCGCGCAGCTTCGCCAGCAACTCGAACTCGCCCATCGCCCGACTATCCCAGACAAAGTGCCTGTCCAAAGACCCCCACGCACGCCTGGCGGCACCGGACACTTCGCGGGGCGTCGTCCTCAGTCGGCCAAATGGCGCTGCCATTCGGCCTCCCTGCGTCCTACCCCCGCTCGGTCCGTCACTCGCCAGCCGCACGCGCGGGCCTTCGGACAGGCACTAAGGTGAGCCCGGACGTGGAGAGCCGCCAACCATTCCTGCACCGGGTAGGCGAGGCGGGGGCGCGGGTCGGCAAAAAGCCGCCCCGCAGCCACAAGGTCCGTCTCGCCCTCCAGCTCGGACTCGCCGTCTTGGTCTTCGGCTTCCTCGTGCTGACCGTGATCGACCAGTGGGGGGAGATCAAGGACGAGGGGATCCACTTCCACGTCGGCTGGCTCGCCCCGGCCCTCGTCGTCCTGCCGATGTTCTACGTCCTCAGCGCCTACGGGTGGGACCTCGCCCTGCGCTTCCTCGGCTACCGGATCGGCTTCGGCCGGGCGCAGGTCGCCTGGGGGCAGCCGCTGTTGGCGCGCTACGTCCCCGGCAGCGTCCTCTACGTGCTGGGGCGGGTCCTGCTCTCGGAAAAAGCCGGGATCCCGCGGCGGATGACGATCGCCAGCATCGTCTACGAACAGGCCGTCTCGGCCACTTCGGCGGTCGTCGTCGCCTCCTACTTCATCATCGAGCACCCCGACCTGCAGGGGCACGCCTACCGCTGGGCGGTGCTGCTGCTGATCCCGGCGGCGATCGCGTTGCTGCACCCGAAGGTCTTCGGGCCGCTGGCCAACCGGATCCTGCGCATGTTCGGCCGCGAGCCGCTGCCGGCGGTGATCCCGCTGCGCGGAGTGGTCGCGCTGATCGCCTTCTACTCGTTCAACTGGCTGGTGATCGCGGTCGGGCTCTACTGCGTCGCCCGCTCGGTCACCTACATCCCCCCCGAGGACATCGTCCTGGTCGGCTCCGCGCAGGCGATCGGCTACTTCGCGGCGCTGGTGACCCTGATCGCGCCGGCCGGACTCGGCCCCAAGGACGCCGCCTTCGCCTGGGGGCTGAAGGCGGCGCTGCCGAGCAAGAGCTTCGCGCTGGGGTCGCTGATCGCGATCGCGGTGCGCGGGGTGCTGACGGTGGCGGAACTGATCTACGTCGGGCTGGTGACGGCGCTGGGGCGGCGCGAGGGGTGGAGCATCCAGACCGGGATCCTCCACGCGTCGCCCGACGAGGAGGAGGCCCAGGCGGCTCAGAGCGGGATCCGCGCTCCCAGCTGATAGGCCGTAAGCGCCAGGCTCAGCAGCTGCAGCGGGCGGTCCCGGGAGATGGCGGCCAGGGGGAGGAGCCAGATCAGGTACCAGGGGAGGAGCCAGGAGGTGGCCAGGAGGAGGGCGAGGGCGGCCCAGGCGGCGGCGCGGAGCCAGTCGCCGCCGCGCCAGGTCCATATGAGCAGTGCCGTGATCGTCGCTGCGAAGAGGAGGGCGGCGGTCAGGCGGGTCGCGTCGGGGTCGATGCCGGTGAGACGGGCTGTGGTGATCGGGATGCTCATGTAGCTCGTCCGGCTCTGGTTCTCCCCCGCGAGGCCGAAGCCGTGCAGCCAGTCCCAGCCGAACGCAAGCCACGCCGCGACCCCGATCGCAGCCGCAGCGCCCATTCCACCGAGAACCACGCGGCCGACGGGACGATTTCCCTCCATATAGGGGTACTTTCGTCCCGTCGGCTGGGGTTGGCGCGCCCCGAGGAGCGCGAAGGGGGCGAGAAAGGCGGCGGAGAGCTTGGTGGCGACGGCGGCGGTGAGGGCGGCGCCGGCGCTGAAGTCGCGGGCGCTGAGGAGGGCGGCGACGCCGGCCATTGCGAGCAGCATCGTCAGCCCGTCGTTGTGGGCGCCGCCGACGACGTGGACGAGGACGAGCGGGTTGAGGGCGACGAAGGCGGCGGCGCGGAGGGGGTCGGAGCCGCGCCAGGTGGCGATGCGGGCGGTGAGGGCGGCGATGCCGAGGACCGAGAGCGCCGCCACCGCCTTCAGCACGGCGACGGCGAGGCTGACCGGCAGCCAGGCCAGGGGATAGGTGAAGAGGGTGAAGAGAGGGCCGTAGGCGCTGGTCGCTTCGGTCCAGGTGACGTGGGCGTAGGCGGGGTCGCCGGTGGCCGCCAGCGGCGGGTGGACGTAGGGGTCGAGGCCGTGGCGGACGCCGAGGCGGGCGTAGTCGACGTAGCTGTAGACGTCGTGGGAGAGGAGGACGGGGGCGACGGCGAAAGCGGCGACGAGGACGAGGATCGTCCCCCGGACGCGGCGGCGGCCGAGCCGCGGCGCTGCCGCGAGGAACCCGAGGTAGGCGGCGAAGCCGACCCACATCAGGCCGAGGGCGAACAGCGGATCGATCGGCGCTACCCGCCCGCGTTCTCGCCGCCGCCGACGCTCTGCGGCCCAGGGGGCGGCGGCGGGACGTAGGGATCCTGCCCGGCGCCCGGGGCGTACGCGTCGGGGTCGTAGCCGCCGACAGCGGCGCTGCCGTTCGGTGGCGATTCGTCCCCGCCCCCGCCGGAGCCGCCGCCGAGGCTGCTGTCGTCCCGCGGGCTCGAGCGCGCGTAGCGGCCGTAGAACGGCGCCCAGCTGATCTGCTGCTTCGGTTCGTCGAACTCCTCGCAGGGCACGCCGGCGTTGGCGTAGAGCGAGTGCCAGATCTCGGCCGGGAAGGTGCCGCCGAAGACGATCGTCCCGTGCACGCTCGACATCGAGACGTCGTTGGATTCCGGGTAGCCGACCCAGACCACCGTCGCCAGGTTCGGCTGGTAACCGGCGAACCAGGCGTCGGTGTATTCGTCGGTCGTCCCCGTCTTGCCGGCCTGCCCTGCGCAGCCGGTGTAGGCGGCGGTGCCGGTGCCTTCGGCGATGTTGTCGTGCAGGAGCCGGGTCACCTGCCAGGCGACCGCCGGCGAGACCGCGCGCCGCGGCTTCGCCCGGTCGGGGCGGTCGACGTGGCCGTTGGGGAAGACGACCTTGGCGACGGCGATCGGCTTGCGGTGGACCCCACCGGCGGCGAGGGTTGCGTAGGCGCTCGACATCTCCAGCGGCGAGACGCCGATTCGCAGGCCGCCGATTCCCTCTGCCGGGATCCCGTCGAGCGGCGAGACGATCCCCATCTGGTGCGCGGTCGCCGCCACCGCCGCCGGCCCGACGTCGAGGTCGAGCTGGGCGAAGACGGTGTTGTCGGAGGCGACCGTCGCCTGCTGCAGGTTGACCGTCCCCAAATAGCCTTCGTCGGCGGTGTGGACGGTCCAGTGGCCCCACCGCGGCAGGTAGAGGTCGAGCGGTTTCGAGGTGTAGTAGGTCGAGTAGGGATCGATTCCCTGCCGGATCGCCGTCGTCAGGACGAAGGTCTTGAAGGTCGAGCCCGGCTGCCGGTGCCCCTGCGCAGCGAGGTTGAACTTGCTCTCTTCGTAGCTGGAGCTGGAGACCATCGCCCGGATCCGGCCGCTGCGGGGGTCGATCGAGACCAGGGCCGAGGAGGGGTCGGTCGAGTACGGAAGGGCCGAGCGCATCGCTTCCAGCCCGACCTCCTGCAGCTCGGGGTCGATCGTCGTCTCCACCTTCAGCCCGCCGCGACGCACGGTGTTCGCCCCGTAGCGGTCGATCAGCTCGTTTTCGACGTAGTCGAAGAAGTAGGGCTCGCGGTGCTCGAAGTAGCTCTCGTCGAGGTCGACCCGCAGGCCGCCCGCCATCGCCGCCCGGGCGCGGCGCTCGCTGACGTAGCCGAGCTTCGCCATCTTCTCCAGCACCTGGTTGCGGCGGGCTTTCGCGGCTTTCGGGTTCAGCAGCGGGTTGTATTCGGAGGGCGCCTGGGGCAGGCCCGCCAGCAGCGCCGCTTCCGGCAGCTTCAGCTCCCAGACCGGCTTCGAGAAGAAGATCTTCGCGGCGGCGCCGACGCCGACCGCGGTCGTCCCGTCGACGGTCCCGTAGGAGGCAACGTTGAAGTAGGAGCCGAGGATTTCCTTGCGGCTGTGGCGTTCGGCGTACTCGATCGCCAGCTGCGCCTCGACGATCTTGCGCTCCAGCGTCCGCTTCGGGTTGCGGATGCAGAGGTTGCGGACCAGCTGCTGGGTGATCGTCGAGCCGCCCTCGACCGCCTCGCCCGCTTCGAGGTCCTTCAGCGCCGCCCGCAGGATCCCCTCGTAGTCGAGGCCGTCGTGCTGGTAGAAGCGCTGGTCCTCGATCGCGACGGTCGCCAGCTGCAGGCTCCGCGGCACCTTCTCTATCGAGACCAGGGAGCGCACCTGCGGCGAGGCGACCACTCCCAGCTTGCTGCCGTCGGCCGCGTAGAGGACGGTGTTGCCGCCCTTGGCGATCGGTTCACAGGTGGAGAGCGAGGGGGCGTCGGCGGCGACGTCGAGGACCCAGGAGGTGACGGCGATCGCGGCGATCCCGAGCAGGGCGAGGACGCCGCCGAAGACGAGCAGGAGCTTGGCGCCGATCCCCCCGTGCCGGCGCTGGCGTCGCCGAGTGCGCTGCGTCATCGCACAGAGGGTACTTCGCTCTGAAGGCCGTCAGGCGACGGTGTCTTCGGTCGAGTGGTTGTGGACTACCCCTTCGGTCAGCAGCTGGTTGGGGATCACCACGGAGCTGCCGTCGCCGGGGTCCATGTAGGTGTAGGAAAGGGTGATGTCGGTCACCCGCCCCTCCCGCTCTTCGAAGCTGACCCGATCGCCGATCCTGATCGGCTGCGAGATCGCAATTTGGATCCCGGCGATCATGTTGGCGAGGGTGCGCTGGGCGGCAAAGCCGACGACGGCGACGACCAGGGCGGTCGAGGCGAGGACGCCGGTCGCCAGCTCCTTCAGCTCGGTGAACTGACTCAGGGCCAGCATCGCGACGACGAGGAAGACCCCGAGGAAAGCGAGGCGGCGGAGGATCCGCAGCCGGGTCCGAGTCTTGCGGGAGACCTGTGAGACTGCGGGCGACATGGAGAGCAACCTAGCCGCCCCACCTGTCGCCGAGGCGCCCGAGCGCGTGTTCCCGCCCTCGAACTGGGGCCCTGGAGGCGCCGTCATGGGGGCGGTGCTGGCGATCGTCGTCGGGCTGATCCTCGGGCTGCCGGCGATCGCCTTCACCGATGCCGAGGGCGACCTCACCGCGACCGGGAACGTCGTCGCCCAGGTGGGCCTGGTCCTCGGGCTGGTCCTGGTCCCCCTCTTCATCGCCCGTTCCCACGGTGCCACCTCGCTCGGCTCGGCCCTGCGGCGGCTCGGCGTCCGGCGGTTCGAGCCCAGCGACGTGCTCTGGATGATCGTCGCCCTGCTCGCCTATCTGCTCCTGCTCGGGCTCTACTCGCTCTTCATCGTCGAACCCGAACAGGAGGACATCGCCGAAAGCTTCGGCCCGGTTCCGGTCCAGATCCTGCTGATCGCCATCGCCGCTCCCTTCTCCGAGGAGCTCTGCTTCCGCGGGATGCTCTTCGGCGGCCTGCGCGAGCGGCTGCCGATGGTCCCGGCGGCGCTCGTCGCCGGCGTCGTCTTCGGGCTTCTCCACGCCTTCACCGGGCTCAGCGCGGTGCCGCCGCTGGCCATCCTCGGCGTCATCTTCTGCCTGCTCTACGAGAAGACCGGTTCGATCGTGCCCGGGATCCTGCTGCACGCGTTGAACAATTCTGTCGCCCTCCTCTCTCAGTAGGATTCCGCGCGTGAATCGTCGCCTCTCGTCCCTGCTCGCCGTCGCCTGCGCCCTGGCGCTGCCCGCGAGCGCCGCCGCCGCCCCGAAGCCGAAGCCGGCGCCGCCGGCCCCCTCCGCCGCGCCGGAGGCGACGGTGAAGGTCAAGGTCGGCAACCTGAAGAAGGGCCGGGCGGAGATCATGCAGACGGTCCCCGTCAGCGGCACGCTCTCCCCGTTCGTCGCCGGCGAGAAGGTCAAGGTCACCTTCTACCTCGACGGCCACGTCCTCTTCAGCCGCAACCTTGCCACCCGCAAGGCGGGGGGCAAGGGGGTCTTCAAGACCAACATCGAGGTGCGCGAGAACGGCAAGTACGCGGTCGCGGCCAAGCACGTGGCGACGCCGCGGCTCGGCGCCGACAGCAGCGTCCGCAAGAGCTGGAAGGTCAGCTTCCCCGCCCTGCACAAGGGCGAGTGCGGCGACGTCGTCGTCGGCTTCAAGAAGGCGATGCGGGAGATGGGGTACATCGCCAACGACGGCCGCTGCTACGGCGGCAAGACCGGCCGCGGCGTCCTCGCCTACCGCAAGGTCAACGAGATGACCCGCAGCGAGCGCGCCGGCTCCGGCCTGGTGAAGAAAGCGTTCTCCGGCAAGGGCGGCTACGAGGTTCGGCACCCGGGGGCAGGCGAACACCTGGAGGCGCCGCTCTCCAAGCAGGTCCTCGTCTTCGCCAAAGACGGCAAGGCCTTCGCGATCTACCCGATCTCCTCCGGCAAGTACTCGACGCCGACGGTGACCGGCCACTACGAGTTCATCCGCACCGAACCCGGCTACAACTCGCACGGGATGTACTACTCCTGGTACTTCTACGGCGGCTACGCGGTCCACGGCTACAACTCGGTCCCGGACTACCCCGCAAGCCACGGCTGCCTGCGCACCTTCATCGCCGACCAGCCCGAGATCTACAACCGGATCCACTACGGCGAGGACATCTTCATTTGGTGAGCGCGTGTGACGCGGCGCATATCGGCGTCCTCAGTCGCTCGCGTGCAGAGCACGCCACGCTCCCTGCGTCCTTGATCTGCTTGGTCACACACACTCACCGGTGACCGACTCGGACGCGGCCAAGGCGACGCTTCTCGCTGAGCTCAAGGAGCACTCCTTGATCCTTGGGGAAGTGACGCTTGCGAGCGGTGCTACGGCTCAGTACTATGTCGACGCGCGGCGGACGTTGATGCGGCCGGTGGGGTTCAAGGCGGCGGGGGAGTTGATCGCGGCGTTCGCTCACGAGCTGGGGGCTGAGGCGGTGGGCGGTCCGGCGACGGCGGCGATTCCGCCGGCTTGCGCGGCGATCGCGGTTCCGGGCGGTGAGGACCTGGTCGCGTTCTTCGTCCGCGGGTCGCGCAAGGAGCACGGGTTGCAGCGGTGGGTCGAGGGCCCGGTCGCGGCGGGAGTTCGGTGCCTGGTCGTCGAGGACACGGTCACCACCGGCGGTTCGACCGCGACGGCGATCGGGCGGGTGCGCGAGGAGGGGCTCGAGGTCGCCGGCGTCGTCGCCGTGGTCGACCGGCTCGCCGGCGGGGCCGAGCGGATCGAAGCGGCCGCGGAGGCTCCCTACCGAGCCCTGGTCACGATCGACGAGATCTATCCGGACCGGCCCGACCGGGGCTGATGGAGCCCGACGCCGTCGAGATCCGCGTCGTCGGCTGCCTGATCGAGAAGCAGCGGACGACGCCGGACGCCTACCCGCTCTCGCTGAACGCGCTGCGGCTTGCCTGCAACCAGTCGACCAACCGCGATCCCGTCGTCTCCTACGATGAGGAGGCAGTCAGCGCGGCGCTGCGCCGGCTCGCCCAACGCGGCTGGACCCGGCTCGCCAGCGGTGCCGGCAGCCGCGCCCGCAAGTACCGGCACCTGCTCCCCGAGGCGCTTGGGGTCGACGAGCCGGAACTGGCCCTGCTCGCGGTGCTGATGCTGCGCGGCCCGCAGACGCCGGGCGAGCTGAAGCTGCGCAGCGAGCGCCTTCACCCGTTTGCCGGCCTGCCCGAGGTGCAGGAGACGCTGGAGCGGCTGCTCGAGCGCGAGCTGGTCGTCCGGCACCCTCGCCGCCCCGGGCAGAAGGAGGACCGCTACGAGCAGGTGCTCGGCGGGGTGGACGAGAGCGGGGGCCAGGACGAAGGAGCCGCAGCGGTCTCCGCGGTGCCAGAGCCCACGTCGTCCTCGGCTTCCGCCGTCGAAGAGGATCGCCTCGACCGGATCGAGCGCGAGCTGGGAGAGCTGCGGGCCGCGGTCGCTCGGCTGCGCGAGGCGCTCGGCGACTAGCCGCGCAGCCCGACGACGACCGTGCGTCGGCCGCCGGGGATCGCCACCACGACCTGCGTCTTCAGGCGACCGCGCTGGCGCAGGAGGCTGCGCCCGCCGGCGCTGAGCGGGACCCGGAAGGTCTGAGCACCGCCGCCGTCGAGCCGGAAGGCGGTGCGGCCGAGCAGGCGGCTGATCGGCCGGGTGCGAGGGCCGCCGCGGGTACCGGTGGCGACGCGGTAGCGGGTGCGGAGGAGGATCTGCCCCGGGCACTCGGTCCCCGCCGGCCAGAGGCAGGTGACCCGGACGCGCACGGTCCTGGCGCCTGCCTTCAGGTTCGAGAGGCGCAGCGCCACCGGGATCGTCGCCTCCTTGCAGCCGAGCAGCCGGTCTTCTCCGTCGGCGAGGTTGAGCGCGTAGGCGCAGACCCGCTGGCGGCCGGACTTGACCGTCGCCAGGCTGAGGTCGAAGCCATGGCGCGACCCCGCTTCGGGGAACTCGCCGGCGACGTCCTGGCGGGAGCGGGCGGCGACCTGGCCGAGCTCGTAGGTGGCCACGCCCGGCGTCCCCTCCTTCCCTCCCACCGAGAGGCGGATCGAGAGCGGTTCGGTCAGTGCGTCGGGATCGAAGGCCCAGCCGCGAACCCGAACCTGGCCGGGAGCGGGGGAGTTGGCCAGGTCGAGGTAGCCGACCGGGTTGTTCCCGCTGACCAGGGTGGCGGAGCCGACGGTGCCGCCGTCGACGTAGTCGTTGTCGATATTGATCGTCACCCCGCCGTAGGTCTCGTTGTGGCCGCCGCGGTACTGGTGGATCCGCCGGTGCGGGCTCCAGGCGCTCGCCGGCAGGACCGGGTCGGCGGTGTTCTGCTGTCCGTTCCAGTTGGCGACCCAGATGTGGTCCGGCAGCTCGTATCCGCTGCCGATCTGGCCGGCGAGGTCCTCGATCCCCGAGGCGCTGCTGCTGTAGACGCCGGAGAGGTAGCCGAGCGAGTGCAGCTTCTGCGTCCAGGCCTCGAGGAAGGCGAGCGTCGCCGCGGTCGCCGAGGAGGTCTGGCTGTAGGACTCCATGTCGAAGTAGATCGGGCTGCCGGGCCCCATCGCCACCGCGCTCGCTTCTTCGACCGCGTCCAGCGCCGCTGCGCTCCCCTGCGCGGTCGCCTGGCTGGAGGTCAGCTTGGCGCAGCTCGAGCAGGCGCTGGTCGGCGCCTGCAGGCCGACGTAGGTCGGGATCAGGTGCCAGCCGGCTTCGGTCTGCGCGGCGACCCAGCTCGCGGTCAGGTTCGGCTGCGAGCAGGCGCGGTTGACCCCGCCGATGTAGACGCCGATCGCCCGATAGGGAGATTCCCTCCAGGCTGCCATCGCCTTCGAGGAGGGCGTGGCGCAGGCGTCGAACCCGAGCCCGGTGAAGGTCGCGCCGCCGGCCGATGCGGTGGCGCGGCGGGCCGCGAAGCCAAGCGCGGAAGCGCGGGCGCCGACGCCTGGTTCGACCAGGATCGCGCGGCGCCGCCCCATCGCCTCGGCTGGGCAGCGTTGGAGCGACGAGGGCGTGCCGAGGTAGACGGCGCGCCGGTCGAGCCGTACGCACATCCCCGGGTGCTGCGACAGGCGGTAGACAGGCCACCCCTCGGGCGCCTGCATGGTGCGGCCGTCGAAGTGGATGCTGCGCGTGGCGGCACCGGCACCGGTCGTAAGAGCGCTGAAGAAGGAAAGCCCCAGCAGGCCAACGGTGAGGACTAGCGTGACTGAGGAACGCAGGCGAGGATTCAAGATCTGCACTTTCCCTAAATCAGTTCAACAGGGAAATGTTGCGGAGCCCTTGGAGGAAGTTCTGCAGAAACCAGGGAAAGGCTTCTTCCCTTTTCCGTCCGCACCCCTTGTAACCCTTTATGGTTTTCATAAAACGGGTAACATTTTGCATGTTATGCCTTCCGGAAACTCGAAACCTCTTCTGCCACTTCGTAATCCGGAGTTCCGGGAGTCGGTCAGAGCACGCTCGAAGGCGGTGCTCGGGAATAAGGATCGAGCTGAAGTTGGCGCAGCCATCGGCCTCGATTCGCACGGTCTGGTGAATGCAACGGACCTCTCTCTGGAGTTGAACCTCCCCAATAGTCGGGTTAGAGCACAGCTCCTAGCTCTAGCTGAGGGCGGGTATCTCGAGCCCGCCCCTTCGCTGTCGGGGAGGAAGGCATTTGAGCGGCGCCCATCGACGTTTTGGGAAACCTGCATCGAGCTGATCGAAACCACTCCATCGCCGGCTTCCGAAGAGGTGGAAGCTGGAACCTCTAGCACGAACGAGGCGGCATGAAAGCGGGACTGCGCGGGGTGACCCTTCCTGCCCTCTCCCTCCCAGCGCTGGCTTTCGATCTGGATCCAGCGATATATGCAGTGGCAGGGGTTATGGCGCTCTTCGGGCTACTGCTGTTCATCCTCGCCTTGCGGAATGTGGGCCTCAACGTTGATTGGGGGAAGGCACGGAAGCGGTTCTGGTTGGGCCCTATCCGCGAGAGGAAGCGCCCCCCCTTTGACGAGTAGTGCCCCGAGCTGGATTCGAACCAGCGGCCTATCCCTTAGGAGGGGATCGCTCTATCCAGCTGAGCTATCGGGGCGGAAGCAGAATTGTCCCTTACGGCACAGAGAATTTGCCGAGTCGGCACGGAATGCGCGCCACGGATGCGGTTTGCCTCGGCAGGATCGCTTGCATGAGAACTGCAGAAGTGGTCGACATGTCCGGAGCACGGGATAATGTGCTGCACATGTCCAAGATGATCCAGATCAGGAATGTGCCCGATGAGCTGCACCGGGATTTGAAGAGGCGAGCGGCGCTCGCCGGGATGAGTATGTCCGACTACATCAAGCAGGAGCTCGATCGGAAAAGGCGCAAATCGACGATTCGGGAGATTGGCGCGAGGAGCAAAGGGCGTAGCGCGGGCTCGACTCTGAGCACGCAAAAACTCGTGGAAATCATCCGGGAGTCGCGCGGGGACTGATGGCCGTCGTCGACGCATCGGTTCTCGTTGAACTCCTTCGCGACGGGCCGTACGCGGAGGTTGTCGAAGAGCGGCTGGACGCCGAAGAACGAATGCTGTGGGCGCCGCACCTCATCGATGCGGAGATCGGTCAGGCACTGCGACGGCAAGTCCGCCTGGGAGAACTCAATGCGGAGGCGGCCGGAAGGGCCTTGTGGGAAGCCGCCGATCTTCCGGTTGAGCGCATGGAGCATGAACCACTGATGCACGTTGCCTGGCACTTGCGCCATAACTTCTCCTTCTACGACGGCCTGTACCTGGCCCTGGCGCTGATGCTCGACGAACCGCTGCTGACGTTCGACGAGCGGTTGGCGCGGGCGGGGGTCGACCTGCCAATCGAGGTTCTCGCGTAGCGCTCTACGCGTAGAGCGTCTCGGAGGCGAGCTCGTCGGCGCGGCGGCTCCAGAGCTTCACTTCCATCAAGATCTCGTCGCCGTAACCCTCCAGGGCGTCGAGGGCGATCAGGGTGAAGCGGTCCTGGGAGATCAGCTCCTGATCGACGGTCTCGCTCTCCAGGACCGCGGTGGCGGCAACGGCCCCCCGGACCAGCGGCCGGCCCCAGACCAGGGTCACCGCTCCGGCCCGCCCGTTCTCGCCGCGCCAGCGGCCGATCACGTCGTCGTTGAGGTCGATCCGCCAGTCGGGGTTGTCGGCGGCGAGGATGTCGGTGAAGTCGGCCTTGGCGGCGAAGTCGTTCGGCTCGGCCTCCGGCAGCTGCACGTAGGAGACGTGGCCGAAGAGCTCCAGCCGGCCCTCCTTGCTCTCGGCGTGCGTGGAGCAGGGGACCCAAACGCGGCCTCCCCAGGCCCGCTCCGGGAACCAGTCGAGCTCCGCTGGCACCTCGACTCCGGCCGGCAGGTCTTCCAGCTCGTCGATCGCCTTCGCGAACTCCTCCCGCAGCCTCTCGGCGAAGCGGCCGTGGGGGATCCCCTCCTGGGTCGTATCGGCGATGAAGCGCGGGATCGGCCGTTCGATCGGTCTCACCGATTCACCCTACTGAGGGTTCAGGGCCAAGCAGGACAAGGACGCAGGAAGCGTGGCGTGCTCCGCACGCGAGCGACCGAGGACGTAGTCATGCGCAGTGCCCTGGGCCCTCAGAGGCACTCGCGGAGGTCGGCAGCCGCCTGCTCCGGCGGGTAGACGTTGATGTCGACGCCGGTGCCGAGCTCGAAGCCGGCCTTGATCGTCAGCCGGGGGGCGATGTCGACGTGCCAGTGGAACTGCTGGGCGCCGCGGGGGGCGGTGCGGATCCAGAGGTTCAGCTCGGGGGGTCCTTCGAAGAGCCCGGCGAGGGCGCGCATAGCCGTCCGGATCATCGCCGCGCCTCCCTCGTCCTCCTCGAAGCGGGCGCTCTCGCGGCGCGGGATCACCCGCAGCTCGAACGGCGAGCGCGAGGCCCAGGGGCAGATCAGCGCCGCCTCGTCGTCGATCGCGACCAGCCGCTCTGCCCGCCGCACCTCCTCGACGAGGACGTCGCTGAGGAGGCCGCCGCCGGCGGTGCGTTCGCCGTAGGCGCCGACCCGCTCGCGCTCGCGGGCGACCGCGGTCGGCACGAACGGGAGCGCGTAGAGCTGGGCGTGGGTGTGCTCGAGCGAGGCCCCGGCGCCGCCGCCCTCGTTGACGATCAGCTGCAGGTAGGAGGCCTCGGGGTGGGCGCGCATGCGCTCGCGCCAGGTCGCGATCGCGGCGGCGAATTGCCCGTCGGAGAGCCCGGCCATCGCCGTCAGGTGCTCGGGCGAGTTGATCAGCACCTCGTGCGTTCCCTCCGCCGGACGCGAGGAGAAGAGGTCGGGTTCGCCGGCCCTTTTCGTCGCCAGCAGCGGATCGCCGGCGCTGGAGAAAGAGCCGGCTTCGGCGGCGGGGCCACCCTGAGGCGCCTTGGTCTCCTCCTGGTTGACTAAAGCGCCTTGCGAGGAACCGAGGGCGGGGTAGAGGTTGGGGACGACGCGGGTCCTCCAGCCGGGGGTGTCCGCCTCGCCCCCGCCCGGCCGGGTCGCGTAGAGCTCGGGTGGGGTGCGGTCCTCGCGGCCCTCGCAGAAGGGACAGTTCTCCGGGCCCTTCGGCTCGCTCGCCCGCGCCGAGAAGCTGTCCGGACGCGCGGCCCGGCCGGGGGCGAGGATCGTCCTCAGCCCCGTCAGCTGGTCGATGCGGATCTCTGGCTGGCTCAGGAGCGGGAAGGGGGGAGGTCGTCGGTGTCGGGCTCGTCCGCCGGAGGCGGCTCCGGCGGCGCCGGCGGACGAGGCGGCCGCTCCGTTCCCGCGGCGCGGCCGGCGGCGCCTTTGCCGACGAACGGCTCGAGCACGTCCATCGGCAGCGGGAATACCACGGTCGTGTTCTGGTTGGAGCCGATTTCCAGCAGCGTCTGCAGGTAGCGCAGCTGCAGCGACGCGGGGTTGGTGCTGATGATGTCGGCGGCGTCGGTGAGCTTCTGCGCCGCCTGCCACTCGCCCTCGGAGTTGATGATCTTCGCCCGCCGCTCGCGCTCGGCCTCGGCCTGGCGCGCCATCGCCCGCTGCATCTGCTCGGGGATCTCGACGTCCTTGATCTCGACCGCGGTGACCTTGACCCCCCAGGGCTCGGTCGATTCGTCGATGATCTTCTGCAGCTCTTCGTTGAGGCGCTCGCGGTCGGCCAGCAGCTGGTCCAGCTCGGCCTTGCCGAGCACCGAGCGCAGCGCCGTCTGCGAGATCTGCGAGGTGGCGACGAGGTAGTTCTCGACCTCGACCACGGCCCGGTTGGGGTCGACGACCCGGAAGTAGGCGACTGCGTTGACGCGGCAGGGGACGTTGTCTCGGGTGATCACCTCCTGCGGAGGCACGTTCAGGGTGACCGTCCGCAGGTCGACCTTGACGATCCGGTCGATCAGCGGGATCAACAGGATCAGGCCCGGCCCCTTCTGGGCGATCAGCCGCCCGAGGCGGAAGATCACGCCGCGCTCGTACTCGCGCAGGACGCGCACCGAGGCGCCAAGGAAGATCGCGCCGAAGAAGAGGAGGACGATGAGGATCCCTGCGACGACGTCCATCAGCCTGCTCCTTCGCTCGCGTTGACTGCGGCCTCCTGCTCCGGGCGCACCACCAGGGTCAGCCCGTCGACCGCCTCCACCCGGACTCTATCCCCCGCGTGGATCGGGCTCGCGCCGGTTGCCAGGCGGGCGCTCCAGATCGTCCCCCCGAGCCAGACCCTGCCCTCGGGGTCGATCGAGCTGCGGGCCTCCGCGGCGGCGCCGACCATCTCCTCGGTCCCGGTGCGGACCGACTCGTTGCGGTGGGCGGCGAGGACCTTGCGGGTGACGAAGTAGAAGGTGATCCCGGAGAGGAGGCCGAGCGCCAGCAGCGCCCCGCCGGCGTAGTCGGCGACGTCGCTGTCGGAGCCGAAGGCGGCGACGCCGGCGGCCGTCAGCCCGATCACCCCGAGCAGAGCGAGGACGCCCCCGGTCGGGAGCAGCAGCTCGGCCAGCAGCAGCCCGGTCCCGATCAGCGCGATGACGACGAAGGCTTCCATGGCCCTGTCGATTATCCGCTCTTCAGCGCGTAGCGGCGAACGTCGGCTTCGAGTTCGGCCTCGTCGCGGTAGGGGCCCTGGTGGAGGTTGACGAGCTTTCCGCTGCGGTCGTAGAAGGCGGTGTCGGGAAAGCCGCCGGCGCCCCCGATCGAGTAGAGGATGTCTTTGCCGGTTTCGGTGTAGCTGGGGTATGGCACCGGCACCTCGCCGAGGAAGGTGGCGGCGGCGTCGGTCGAGTCTTCGGAGTTCACCCCGAGGAAGGCGACCTTCTTCCCGTAGCGGGCGGAGAGCTTCTGCAGGACTGGGAACTCCTGCCGGCAGGGCCCGCACCAGGAGGCCCAGACGTTGGCCACCACCGGGTAGCCGTGGAGCGAGGCGATCCGCTTCTCGTAGGCATCGATGCCGCCGTCCAGCAGTTCGTTCCCCTGCTTGTAGAGAGAGGCGAGGGGCGGCGGCGACCCGGCGAGGGCCTTGTCGTAATCGGGATGGGACCCGTCGAAGTCGTCTTCGGAGCCGCCGCAGCCGGCGCCGAGGAGGATCGCCAGCGCCAGGATGGCGAGCGCCGCCAGGGGTCTAAGTCGTGCACTCATCCGTTCGATCGGTACAATACGTACGTTCGGTTCGCGGCTCGCGGATCGCGCTGAGTACTCGGGGGGGACGCCAGTCGAGCCCCCGCAGCCTCGTTCACTTGTCTCAGCCGCTCTCTCTGTGCGGTGGAGACGGAAGCCCCGGAAGCCTTCTATGGCCAAGACCAGCGACGTTGCCGCGGACGCGGCAGTTCCTTCAAGCGCCGACATCGAGCGTGCGGCCGCATTCGCCCGCGAGCCCTTCCTGCTCGACGGCGAGGGTCCGGAGGCGCTCGCCCCGGGAACGGCCCGCAGGCGCGCCCTCGACCGCGCCCTGAAGGAGCTCGACGGCGGGGCCGAGCACCCCTCGATCCAGTGGCGCCGCGACTTCTCCCTGCTGCTGGGGCTCGAGCGCTTCCTCGCCGATGAACCGCCGAAGCTGCGCGACGGCGCCGAACTGAACCCGCACCAGGTCGACGCCCTCTCCGGCACCCTCGCCGAGCTGATGGGCCAGCAGCAGGCCGGCACCGCCGAGGAGCCGGCCGACAACGGCGACGCCGCTCCCGCCGCGGCCGTGGAGGCCGACCCCGACGGCGAGGTCGACGAAGACGAGGTCGACCCCGACGAGGAGCCCCAGGACTGGGAGGAACAGCCTCCCGAGGAGGACGAGGAGGTCGTCGAGGAGGCGCCGGAGGACCCCGGCGCCGAGCGCCGCTTCTGGTTCGAGCACGCGACCGGCGCCGGCAAGACCGTCGCCGCCGTCGGCTTCGTCGAGGCGACCCGCACCGGCGGGGTCCTGATCCTCACCCACCGCCGCAACCTCGTCGACCAGTTCATCGGCGAGATCTCCGACCGCGGCTACAAGGAGCGGCTGCGCCCGCCGCTGCTGGGCGACCGAGACGACCCCGACGGACCGGTCACGGTCGAGACCTACCAGTGGTTCGTCCGCAACCACAAGAAGATCTCCGATGCCTACTCGATCGTGATCTGCGACGAGGCGCACACCGCCCTGGGCGAGAAAACCAGCGCCTGCATCCGCGAGCTGCCCGGCCCGGTCTACATCGGCATGACCGCGACCGGGGCGCTGATCGCCCGCCACGTCGCCGACCTCTTCCCGACCCAGACCTCGCGCTTCGACCTCGCGCAGGCGGCGCGCCGCGGCGTGATCGCGCCGCTGCGCTGCCTGCGGATCCCGCCCGGCCCGGGGGTGCGGACGATCGCCAAGGTGCCGCTGCGAAAAGGCGAGGTCGACCAGGACTTCGACCAGGAGGAGCTGGCCGCGCTGCTCGACCAGGAGCCCTTCAACGTCGCGATCGCCGACCTCTACCGCTCGCGGTTCCGCAAGATCCCCGGCGTCGTCTACACCGCCGGCGTCCAGCACGCGAAGAACGTCGCAAAAGCCTTCCGCGACGCCGGCATCAACGCCCAGGCCGTCTCCGGGGAAACGCCGAAGCGCGAGCTGGCGGAGATCCTCGCCGGCTTCGAGCGCGGCACCGTCGACGTCCTCTGCAACGCGATGCTGCTGGCCGAGGGCTGGAACAGCCCGCGGGCGACGATCTGCATGCACCTGGCGCCGACCGCCTCGCGGCGGATCTACCAGCAGCGGGTCGGCCGCGTCACCCGGCGGGCGCCGGGCAAGGAGGCCGGGATCGTGCTCGACTTCGTCCACCCGGCGACCACCCACGACGAGACGATCGTCACCCTGCACAGCCTGCTCGACCGCGACGTCTACCGCGGCGGCGCGATCGTGGTCGGGCCGGTGCGGCGCGGGCGCGGGCGCAAAGTCCGGGTCGAGCGGCGGATCGTCCCGGTCTCCGACGACGAGCAGAAGCGGATGGAGGTGCTTGAACGGGAGATCTGGCGGACCGCGGTCGAGAATCTCGACCATCCCGAGCAGCACGCCTGGGCGGCGCTGGCCGGGGCGAGGGTCAACACCCAGGGCTGGCGCCGGGCGCGGGCGATGCTGCAGAACGACCGCACCAAGGAGCTGCGCAAGCGCTTCCTGCTGACCTGCGTGCAGCGCAACCGCAACTCGCAGCTGCGGCTGAAAGCGCTGGGCGAGATCTCCGATCTCGGCGACCCCGAGGCCTTCGACGACGCGATCGACATCGTCGGCACCTGGAGCCGCGAGGACAAGCGGGCGGGGACGAAGACGCTGCTGCAGGCGCTGATCGACAAACGGATCGGTCGCCGCGACCAGGCGCAGGCCTGGGTCTGGCGGCTTGCCTCCTACACGCGCGAACTGCACGAGGAGTACGCGGTGCAGCGCTGGCCGGAGACGAAGCGGCTGCTCGGCCTGCTCGTAAACTCCTCTGGGCGCGCGCACGGGCGCAACGCCCGCCGGCTCGTCCACGCGGCGCGCAAACAGGACCGGCGGTTGGCGGTGGCGCTGCTGGCCGCCGCGGTCTCCCACACGCCCGAGGGCGAGGAGGTGCTGCGGGGAGCGCGGATGCGGATGGCGCGGAAACCCTCGGCCGTCGCCCGCGAGCTGCTGAAGAACTTCCCCAAAGGCGGCAAGCGCCGGCGCAAACGGAAACGGAGCAAAGGCGCGGAGGGCAACGGCGCCGCTCCCGAGGCGGGACGAAACGGCAGGCGGCGGCGGGACTCGAAGAAGCCGGCGGAGTCAGAAGCGGGTGAGGTGGACCTCACCGGCGCCGACGGCGATGCGGTCTCCTCCGGGGGTGACGACGAGCAGGTAACCCCGGTCGTCGACGCCGTCGGCGACGCCTGAGCCGCCCTCCCAGGCGACCTCTCTTCCTTTTAGTGCGTCGCGGTTGCGCCACTCGGCGAGGACTTCGTCGGGCTCTGCTTGGACCCAGTGGTCGAGGCGCTGGTTGAGGATCTCGGTTGGGCGGTGAGGGACCCCGGGAGGGGGTCCGGCGGGCAACAGCGGGGAGGGCCCGGCGGACCCCCTCCCGGGGTCCCTGTGACGGCGGTCGAAGATCGAGGTGGCCGTGTCACGAAGCTCATCGGGGAATTCGGGTTGCTGGATGGTCAGGTTGAGGCCGATGCCGATCACGGCCCAGCTATCTTGCGGCCTTGCCTCGATCAGGACGCCGGAGAGCTTGCGGCCGTCGACGTGGATGTCGTTCGGCCACTTGACCTTGCAGTCGAGGGCGGGGTTGAGCTGTTCGGCTGCTTCGCAGACGGCGAGGGGGACGGCGAGGGGGAGGGTCGCGTGGTGCTCTTCGAGGGGGCGGACGATGGCGGAGTAGAGGAGGGCCTTGTCGGGAGGGGCGGTCCAGGTGCGGCCCTGGCGGCCGCGGCCGTCGGTCTGCTCGCCGGCCGTGACGACCGTGCCGTGCGGCGCCCCCGCGGCCGCCAGCTCGCGGGCACGGGTGTTGGTCGAATCCGTCGAGCGGTAGTGCCTATGCGGAGTGCCGAACGTCATCGAGGAGCGCCTCCAAGAGGCCGTCGACGTCGTGTCGCTCGGCCTCCACGTCGACCTGGAGGCCGGCGGCGCGGACGGTCTCGCTGGTGATCGGGCCGATCGAGACGATGCGGCCGCCGCTCGGGAAGCGGCCGCCGAGGGCCTCGGTCAGGTTGGTCACGGTGGAGGAGGAGGTGAAGGTGAGGTAGTCGGCGCTTTGCGCGGCCTCGATCTCCTCCTCGCCGGGCCGCTCGCGGACGGTCTCGTAGAGGGCGACGACGTCGACCTCGGCGCCGCGCTCGCGCAGGGCGTCGGGGAGGACGTCGCGCGCCTCGGCGGCGCGGGCGACGAGCACGCGCTTGCCATCCACCGGGACCTCGGCGAGCGCCTCGACCAGCGCCTCGGCGACGAAGCGGTCGGGGACGATGTCGGCGGCGATCCCGCCCGCGGCGAGAGCGCGGGCGGTGCCGGGACCGATCGCGGCGACGGTGGCGCCGGCGAGGGCGCGGGCGTCGCGCCCGCCCTCGCGCATCGCCTCGAAGAGGAGGCGGACCCCGTTGGGGCTGGTCAGGCAGACGAGCGAGTACTCGCCGAGGCCGGCGACGGCGTCCCGCACCTCGGGGGTCTCGATCCGCGGCTCGATCCGGATCGCCGGCAGCTCGACCACCTCGGCGCCGAGGCCGCGCAGGGTCGCGGCGAGGCCGCTGGCCTGGGCGCGGGCGCGGGTGACGACGACGCGGCGACCGTGCAGCGGGCGGAGCTCGAGCCAGGCGAGCTGCTCGCGCCGCTTCGCGACCTCGCCGACGACGATCAGCGCCGGCGCCTTCACCGCCTCGCGCTCGACCGCCTCGGCGATCGTCCCCAGCGTCCCGGAGACCGTCCGCTGGCCCGGCCAGGTCCCGCGTTCGATCGCCGCGGCCGGCTCCTCGGGGTCGCGTCCGGCGGCGATCAGCGAGGCCGCGTTCTGACCCAGCCGTTTCACCCCCATGTAGAAGACGAGGGTGCCGGGGAAGCGGGCGAGCGCCTCCCAGTCGAGCGCGCTCTCCTCCTTCTCGGGGTCCTCGTGGCCGGTGAGGAAGGCGACCGCGGAGGCGTCGTCGCGATGGGTGACCGGGATCCCAGCGTAGGCGGTGGCGGCGACGCCGGCGGTGACGCCGGGCACGACCTCGAACTCGACCCCCGCCTCGCGCAGCGCTTCGCCCTCCTCGCCGCCGCGGCCGAAGACGAAGGGGTCGCCCCCCTTGAGGCGGACGACGCTCTTGCCTGCTCCGGCAGCGTCGATGAGCCGCTGGCCGATCTCCTCCTGGGGCACCGAGGGAACGCCGGGCTGCTTGCCGACGTATACGAGCTCTGCGTTCTCGCCGGCCCCGTCGAGAGCGCCGGGCGGGATCAGCCGGTCGTAGAAGATCGCATCGGCAGCGGCGATCAGCTCGAGCGACCGCGCCGTCATCAGCCCCGGGTCGCCGGGTCCCGCCCCAACGAGGTAAACGACACCGCCTCGAGCGCTCACCGCGCAACCCTCCGCCGACGGGACGATTTCCCTCCATATAGGCGTACTTTTGGCCCGTCGGCGATCATGCCGCCTCGGCGCGGTCGAGGAGCTCGCGGGCGCCGGCGCCGAGCAGGCGCTCGACGAGTTCGGCCCCTGCCAGCGCCGGCTCTTCGGCGCTTCCCTCGAGGCGGTCGCGGACCCACTCGCTGCCGTCGGGGAGGCCGACGAAGGCGTCGATCTCGATCCGGTCCCCCAGGACCCGGGCGTGCGCCCCGAGCGGACTGGCGCAGGTCGCCTCGAGCAGGGCGACCACCGTCCGCTCCGCCGTCAGCTCCCGCATCGCTTTCAGGTCGCCGACCGCCGCCGCCGCTTCGCCCGTCGCCTCGTCCTCGCCCCGCACCTGCAGGGCCAGCGCCCCCTGGCCGGCGGCCGGGACCATCCGGTCGACCGGGATCGCGAAGCCGATCTCCTCCTCGCGGCCGAGCCGGCGCAACCCGGCGGCGGCGAGGACGATCGCGTCGAGCTCGCCCTCCTCCAGCTTGCGCAGGCGGGTGTCGACGTTGCCGTGCAGCTCCGAGATCCTCAGGTCCGGTCGTGCCGCCAGCAGCTGCGCCCGACGGCGCAGGCTCGCGGTCCCGACCCGTGCCCCCTCGGGCACCTCGTCCAGGGAGGAGCCGGTGCCGATCCAGACGTCAGCCGGATCCTCGCGCTCGGGCACCGCGGCGATCTCCAGCCCCTCCGGCATCGCCCCCGGCAGGTCCTTGGCCGAGTGGACGCCGAGCTCGGCCTCGCCGGCCAGCAGCAGCCGCTCGACCCCGCGCACGAAGCGCGACTTGTCGCCTGGCTCGCCGTCGGAGGTCGCCGTCACCAGCTCGGGGTCCCCGAGCCGGTCGGCGACCCACCGGGCCTGGGTCAGGGCGAGGGCGCTACCGCGAGTGGCGATTCTGATCATCAGCTACCGAGAGGGGTCGTGACCAAGCAGATCAAGGACGCAGGGAGCGTGGCGTGCTTTGCACGCGAGCGACCGAGGACGCCGATATGCGCAGCGTCACAGCCTCTCTCGGCGCAGCTCGGTGACGTTGGACCGCTTTTCGCCCTCCGGCTCGGTCTCGACGTCGAGGCCGAAGAGCTCGCGCAGGGCGCTGACGTAGTGGTAGCCGTCGTCGGAGCCGGCCGCGCGGCGCAGCCGCAGGGTCGGCTCGTGCAGCAGCCGCGAGGCGATCGCCTTCGCCATCGCCTCCAGCCGCTCGCGGTCGGTCTCGCTCAAGCTCTCCCAGCGGTTCTCGTTCTCGGCCAGGACCCGCCGCACGATCTCGTCACCGCGCTCGCGCAGGGCGCTGATCGTCGGCACCACCTCCAGCGAGGAGAGCCAGCGCTCGAAGCGGTCGAGCTCGGCGTCGACAATCCGCTCGGCCCGCGCCGCCTCGCCCTCGCGACCGCCCTGGTTGCGTTCGACGATCTGCTGGACGTCGTCGATGTCGTGGACGGCGACGCCCTCGATCTCGCGGCAGGCCGGCTCGATGTCGCGCGGCACCGCCAAGTCGATCATCAGCAGCGGCCGCTCGGGTCGCGCCGCCATCACCTGCTCGAGCCCGTCGCGCTCGACGATGTGGTGCGGCGAGTTGGTCGCGGAGACGACGATGTCGGCTCCTGTCAGCTGCTCGGGCAGCTCTTCGAAGCGGACCGCGGTGCCGTCGAAGCGCTGGGCGAGGCCGATCGCGCGGTCGTAGTGGCGGTTGGCGACGAAGACGGTGGCGACGCCGCGGGCGACCAGAGCCTTGGCGACGAGCTCGGCCGTCTCGCCGGCGCCGACGACGAGGACGCGCTTGTCGGAGAGGTCGCCGATCGCCCGTCGCGCCAGCTCGACCGCGACGGAGGGAATCGAGACGCCCTTCTCGCTGATCCCGGTCTCCTCGCGCGCCCGGCCACCGGTGGTCAGTGCGCCCCGGAAGAGGCGGTTGAGGATCGGCCCGGTCGCGCCCTCGACCAGCGCCAGCTCGTAGGCGCGTTTGACCTGGCCTTGGATCTCGGCCTCGCCGAGGATCATCGAGTCGAGCCCGGCGGTTACCTGCAGCAGGTGGCGGGCGGCATCGCCGGCGCGCAGCGAGTAGAGGTGGCCGAGCAGCTCGGTCGGGCGGATCTCGGCCTGGCGGGTGAGGACGCCGAGCGCGGTCGACTCGGCCTCGACCGGGTCGGAGACGATCAGGTAGAGCTCGGTGCGGTTGCAGGTCGAGATCGCCGCTGCCTCGTGGATGCCGGCGGCCCCGGTCAGCTCGGCGAGGGCGCTGACGGCGCGGCCCTCGGTCAGCGAGAGGCGCTCGCGCAGGTCGAGCGGGGCGGTCTTGTGGGAGACGCCCAACGCCAACAGCTCTGCCATCAGGCACTCACCTCCTCGCGCTGCTCGGCTTTGCGCTCCTCGGCGATCGCGGCGACCTCGCGCAGTTCGCGCTCGATCCGTTGCACTTTCGCCGCCATGATCGCCAGGTAGACGACGAGCAGCGCGGCGAAGACCACGTAGGCGCCGGCGACGTACTTGCCGGCCTCGTCGAGCGGCAGCGCCGGGGCGGCAAAGAGCAGCTCCATCAGCTCACCTCCGGCGCGATTCGGGAGCTGCCGCCGCCGACCGGCGCGTCGAGGGCGCGGCGCAGGCGCTTGACCTGGCCGGAGGCGCTCTTCGCGGTCAGCTCGAACTTGACCAGGGTCGTCCAGAGCAGGGCGATCGCCGCCAGCGAGACGAGGAAGGTCAGCATCATCTCCCCCGGCAGGCCGCCGTCGGCGGTGGCGAAGGTGCGCGGGTGGACGAGGCTCTGCGCCATCCGCACCGCCATGAAGTTGAGCGGGACGAAGGCGCCGGCGGTGACGGCGAAGACGGAGGCGTAGCGGGCCTGGCGATCGCGGTCTTCGATCGCGTAGCGGAAGGGGTAGTAGGTCGCGTATAGGAGGAAGACGATCAGGAAGCTGACCAGGGTCGGCTCGTCCCAGACCCACCAGTGTCCCCAGGAGGCCTTGGCCCAGATCGCGCCGGTGATCAGCACGGCGACGCCGAAGATCACCGAGATGTGGATCGAGACGTAGGAGTAGGCGTCCCATTTGCGGTTGTCGGTCCGCAGGTGGGCGATCGCGAAGACGCCGCCGACGATGAACCCGACCAGCGCCACGATCGCCAGCGGCACGTGGAGATAGAAGATCTTCTGGATGAAGCCCTGGTCGGCGTCGAGCGGCGCGTAGAAGAAGACCAGCGAGAGCGACAGCGCCAGCATCGCCACGGTGGCGATCGAGAGGGGCTTGAGTCCTTTGCCGTACATGCTCGGGAAGAGAGAAAGAGGTGGAGCGGGCTTTTACCTGGGTCAGTCCTCTAGGAGGAAGTCGAAGACGGCGTAGCCGACCAGGCCGAAGATCAGATCGTATAGGCCGAGGACCATCAGCCAGGTGCCGAAGCGGTCGTAGGAGGGACCGCCCAGGGAGAGCAGCGGCTCGGAGGCGCCGGTGGCGGCGATCATCAGCGGCACCGCCAGCGGCAGCAGGACCAGCGGCACCAGCAGGTCGCGGGCGCGCGAGTTGACCGCCATCGAGGAGATCAGGGTGCCGGTGGCGGCGAGACCGAGGTCGGCGAGGAGGAGGACGAGGGCGAGCGGCCCCAGCCCGGCCGCGTCTTCGAGGAAGAAGATCGCGAAGATCGGCACCGCGACCAGCTCCAGCGTCAGCAGGTAGACGACCAGGGCGGCCACCTTGGCGGTGAAGAGGACGCTGCGGTCGATCGGGGCGAGGCGGATCGCGTCGAAGCCGCCCTCCTCGCGCTCGGCGACGAAGAGGCGGTTGATGCCGAGGACGGCGGCGAAGAGCAGCGTCGCCCAGAGGACGCCGGCGGCGAGGCTGCCGGAGAGGCTGGTCCGGTCGAGGCCGAAGCGGAAGATGACGAAGGTGGTGACGCTGAACAGCGCCATCGCCGGCAGCGACTGCAGGGTGCGGAGCTCCGAGCGCAGGTCCTTGGCGAGGATCGCGGCGAAGGCGGTCCGGGAGGAGGTCACGAGACCACCGCCCGCTCGCCGATCCCGAGCTGCAGCACCTGGTCGGCCTCCGGGGTGTGCCGCTCTGGGTCGTGGGTGACGACGACACGGGTGCGGCCGGCGCCCGTCCCGATCAGCCCGCGGGCCAGCTCGCGCCCCTCGGCGTCGAGGTTGGAGTCGGGCTCGTCGAGCAGCAGCAGCTGCGGCTCGTGGAGGACGCAGCGGCAGATCGAGAGCCGCTGCCGCATCCCGGCCGAGAGCTCGGCGACCCGCTCGTCGGCGCGGCGCTCCATCCCCACCCCCCGCAGCAGCTCCTCGATTCGCGCCTCGGCCGCCGCCCGCTCGATCCCGTGCAGCCGTGCCTGGAAGCGCAGGTTCTCGCGGCCGCTGAGGTCGCGGTAGAGCAGCGGCTCGTGCCCGAGGTAGCCGATCCTCCCCCGCAGCTTCCACGCCTCCCGAGGAAGGGCGCAGCCGAGCACCGTCACCTCGCCGCCGCTCGGTCGCAGCAGCGTCGCCAGCACCCGCAGCAGCGTCGTCTTGCCGGCGCAGTTGGGCCCGAGGACGACGAGCGAAGCCCCGGGCGCCAGCTCGAAGCCGACGCCGTCGAGCGCCGGCCGGTCGCCGTAGTCCCGCCGCAGCCCGGCGACCGAGATCGCGGGCCCGGCCTTCTCGGTGAAGGGCGGCATCTGTCCCTGATTCTGAAGCGTCAGGTTGATCCAGGCTTTCTGCAGAACCCTGAGTTCTATGTCCAGTGCGGCGTCGCCAGCGGTCTGTTCAACTGCCGACGATCCGAGGGAGGCGAAGCGCATTAAATCCCCGAGTGTTTTTGCTTTCCCTCATTGGCCGTTGAATACTTCCAATCAGGGTGAGCACTGAGGGGGCGCGACGCGTCGCGATCATCACCGATGGAAACGGACGCTGGGCGGCCCGGCGCCGCTTGCCAGTGCTTGAGGGGCATCGAGCTGGCGCTGAGAACCTGCGGGCGCGCATTCGCGACGCAGCGGAGCTCGGCATCGAGGAACTGGTGGTATTCGCGTTTTCGACCGAGAACTGGGCGCGTTCGGCGGAGGAGGTGCAGGGCCTGATGGCACTGATCGCGCTCTATATCGAGCGGGAGACGCCGAACTTGCATGAGAACGGTGTGCAGATGCGCTTTATCGGCCGGCGCGAGGAACGGGTACCGGCACAGGTTCTCGAGCGGATGGAATGGGCTGAGGAGCTGACGCGCGGCAACGATCGGATCACCCTGGTCATTCCGCTCAACTACGGGGGCCGGGCCGAGATCGTAGACGCCGCGCGCAACTTCACCGGGGGCACCGAGGAGGAGTTCCGAGCGCATCTGTACGCACCGGAGATGGGGGACCCCGAGCTGATCATCCGCACCGGAGGCGACCAGCGTCTTTCGAACTATCTGCTCTGGCAGGCGGCCGAGGCTGAACTCATCTTCCGACGTGAGCTCTGGCCTGACTTCGATCGGACTGCCTTTGAAACCGTGCTGGTCGACTACCTCCATCGGCGCCGCCTCCGAGAGGAACGAGTGTGAGCTCGGCGGGCGCGTTGTCGCCACCTGCCCGCCGAACGGGCGAGCAGCGGCGCGAACGCGATGCTTGAGCTGCGCGGTGTGGTCAAGCACTATGCCTCGGCGGGAAACGAGGTCGTGCGGGCTCTCGACGGCGTGTCTATGTCGGTCGGGGCGGGCGAGTTGGTGGCGCTCTATGGCCCGAGCGGATCTGGAAAGACGACCCTGCTGTCGATCGTCGCCGCGCTTGTACCCGCCGACAGAGGCGAGGTTCTGCTCGACGGACAGGAAATTCCGATGACCTCGGTGCGGGAGGCCGCCCGGTACCGGCGGCTCAGGCTCGGCTACGTCAGTCAATCGCCGGATCTCCTGCCTGGAGTCTCGGCGATCGACAACGCCGCCTTGAAGTTATTCGCCCTGCGCCTCGGAGTGGGGGAGGCCCATCGCCGAGTCGCCCCTCTGTTGAAGCGCCTCGGCCTTGGCGAACGACTTCACCATCGAGCCGAGGAGCTTTCCGGGGGGCAGCGGCAGCGTGTGCTCTTGGCGCGCGCCCTGTCCACCGAGCCACAACTGGTCCTCGCCGATGAGCCGACGGGCAGTCTCGACAGCCGCCGCAGCACAGAGGTGCTGGAGTTGCTGACGGAGACCTGCGAGGAACGGGACGTGGCGATGCTGCTGGTGACGCATGACCCGCAGGCCGCTCACTTTGCTCACCGGGTGCATACGCTCTGCGACGGCCGGCTTGCGGCCTGACGCTCTGCTCCGGTTCTACTGGATTCGCCTGCGCTCGCGGCGCGGCGCGGAGCTGCTTGCTTTTGCGGGGATCGCGGTTGGGGTTGCCTTGGTCTTCGCCGCTCTGGTCGCCAACGCCAGCCTCGTCGGCGCTGTACGGGAGCTGAGCGAGGGGGTGGTCGGGAAAGCGGACTTTCAGATCGCTGCGCGAAGCACGGAGGGCTTCGACCCGAGGGTCCTCAGGCAAGTGGGACGCATCCGTGGTGCTGCAGCCGTGCCGGTGGTCGAAGCTCGGGTGAATCTCGTTGGAACTGCTGATCGCGCCTCGGTTCTGCTGGTCGGTGGAGATCCACGTTTCCGGCCGAGCGACGGGCTGGTGATCTCCGAATCCCTGGCGTCTGAGCTGGGCGCGCAACCGGGCCGAGCTCTTGCGGTGGAGTCAGCGACGGGAACCGCTCGAGCCGTCGTCGCCAGCTCAGGGTCTGCCCAACTCGGAGCGTTGGCGGATGCCCCGGTGGCGTTCGCACCACTGCAACTGGCGCAGGAGTTGACGGGGATGGGACCTCGCCTGAGTCGGATTTTCGTAGCGGTCCCGCCCGGTCGCGAGGAAGCGGTCGAGGCAGCGCTGCGGCGGATCGCGGGCGACCGCCTGAATGTTGCCCCCGCCAATCAGGAAGTGGCCGTTTTCGAACGAGCCGCCTATCCGACCAGCGCTTCGACGACCCTCTTCTCGCTACTGAGCGGGATCGTCGGCTTCCTCTTCGCCCTCAACGCAACGTTGCTGATCGTGCCCCAGCGAAGGCGGCTGATCCAAGACCTGCGGCTGGCGGGGTACGCGCCCCCGACCGTGCTCCAAGTCCTGCTCCTCGACGCGCTTCTGCTTGGCCTGGCGGGATCGGCGGCAGGGCTGCTGCTCGGCGAAGTCGCCTCGCGACTGCTGTTCGATGCTGCGCCCGGCTATCTCGAATCGGCCTTCGCGATCGGTTCACAGCGGATAGCCACCCTGGATAGCGCTCTTGTGGCGGCCGCCGGCGGGGTGGCTGCGGCCTGTCTTTCTGTCCTGCTTCCGGTCCGCGACGTCCTGCGCTCCGCCCCTCAGGCGCCCCGCCCGGGTCTGACCATTTCCGGTCAACTCGCGCTGGGAGGACTGGGGATCGCCTGCTTTGCGCTCAGCATCGCGATCGTCGCAGCGGCACCCGGCTACTCCCCTGCCGGTCTCGGCATCCTCTTGTTGGCCCTGCTGATGCTGCTGCAGGTATGGCTTCAGGGTGCAGCGGTCGCCTTCGACGCCGCCAGCCGTCGCCACAGCAGCCCGGTGGCAATGTTTGCGGCGTTGGAGCTGCGGGCGGGCAGCGCCCGCATCCGCACCCTCGCTCTTGCGGCCACCGGTGCCGTCGCCGTCTTCGCGACGGTTGCCATCGGCGGTGCCCGGGCCGACCTTCAGCGAGGTCTCGACGGTGTCGTTGAAGACGTCGATCAGGGCGCCTCCGTATGGATCGCTTTTGGCGGTTCGACCAACATCTTCGGCACCACCGGGATTCCGGTCACGCAAGGGCAGCTGCAGGCAATCGAGCGCCTGCGGGGGGTGCGGGCGGTTAGCCGCAACCGGTCGAGCTTCCTCGACATCGGTCGCAGTCGCGCTTGGGCTATCGCACCAGCATCGTCGCGAATCGGGATGGTTTTGCGGCGCCAGATCGAGGACGCCGATGCGGCGACAGCGACTCAACGCCTACGGCACGGCGACTGGGTCGTCCTCTCCGGAGGGCTCGCGGATGAGCTGGAAGTGGAGGTCGGCGATGAGGTCGACATTCCGTTTCCCAACCCGATCCAGCTGCGGGTGGCGGCGACGGCGACCAACTTTGGTTGGCCCGGTGGCGCTCTTGTAGTGAGCGGTGCGACGTATCGACGGGCATGGAGGAGCCGCGCGGTCAACTCGCTCGGAATCCAACTCGAATCCGGGGTGGCTCCGCAGAGCATCGTCGGGGATGTTCGGTGGATCCTGGGACCGCATGGTTCGATGCAGGTCGAAACGACGGCTGAACGGATCCGGCAACAGCGGGCAGCCTCGCGCGCCGGGCTCTCAAGGCTCCGCCAGATTTCGATTCTGGTCCTGGTTTCATCAGTGCTAGCGATGGCGGCATCGATGGCGGGCGTGGTCTGGCAGCGGCGCCCCACTCTCGCTGCACTCAAGCTGCATGGGGTGTCCGAAGGCGAGCTCTGGCGGGCGATGCTGCTCGAGGCCGGTTTGCTGCTCGGAGCAGGCTGTGCCTGCGGCGCGCTTTTCGGGCTGGTTGGTCAACTCCTCCTCGATCACGCCCTCGAAACGATCACCGGTTTCCCCATCTCCTATGCGATCGCTCTGCCTCTCGCGGGCCGGGTGGTGGTGCTGATCGTCCTCAGCGCGATCGGGGTCTTGGCCCTGCCAGGTTGGATCGCGGTCGGGGTGAGGCCGCGAGCGGGGCTTGCGGCGGAGTGAGTTTCCGCCTTCCGACCCCTCGGGCGATTCGGATGGGTGTCGATCGTCTAGGCTGCCGCCGCCTTCCAGTGGGAAGGGGAGTCCAGTCGACGAAGGAGGGATGGATGAAGAAGGTGAATCGCGTCGCGATCCACTGGAAAGCCGACTTGGAAGAGCTGAACGAGAACATCGAGATCCCGGCCAGGGTCTTCGCCGAAGTGAAGCCGTCGACCCAGGCGACCGCCGGGCCGATCTACAAGTGCCTCGCCGCCGTCTCGAAAGACGGTCGAAATCGCCGGCGGCTGAGCCGAAAGGCTCGTTTTTACCGGCGCTTCTGCAGGGTGCGGCGGCCGACCTTCAGCAGCGGCCCCGCACCCTCGCGCAGCGCTTTGGCGCGAACCTCGCCCTTGCCGTAGAGGATCTTCGCCGAGGCTTTTACGGCCTCGCCGAGGGTCTGGTCGTAGGGGTGCCACCAGAAGTCGCGGGTGAGCCCCGGCTCCCAGGCGTTCATCTTGATGTTGACGCACTCGTAGAAGCCGAATTTGGAGTGGGAGCGGCCGAGGCCGGAGTCCTTGACCCCGCCCCAGGCGCACTGGCAGGCGCCGTGGCTGAAGGAGTGGTCGTTGACCCAGACCATCCCCGACTCGATGCGGCGGGCGATGCGGGCACCGCGCTGGCGGTCCTTGGTCCAGACCGAGGCGCCGAGGCCGAACTCGGAGTCGTTGGCGAGGTCGATCGCCTCCTGCTCGGCGTCGACGACGACGATCGGCAGGACCGGGCCGAAGATCTCCTCGCGCATGATCCGCATCTCGTGGGTGACGCCGGTGAGGACGGTGGGGGCGACGAACTTGCCGGGCAGGCCGGGGACGTCGGTCGGGCCGCCGCAGCGCTTGGTCGCCCCGGAGGCGACCGAGTCCTCGATCAGGTCGCAGACGATCTCGTACTGGTCCTCGGAGGTCATCGGGCCGATCGCCGTGTTCCAGTCGAGCGGGTTGCCCAGCTGCAGCTTCTCGGCCTCGCGGACGACGCCCTCGACGAAGCGGTCGGCGACGCTGCGCATCACGTAGACGCGCTCGATCCCCGAGCAGGTCTGGCCGGCGTTGGCGAAGCCGCCCCAGACGGCTCCGGAGATCGCGTTGTCGAGGTCGGCGTCGGCGCAGACGATCATCGGGTCCTTGCCGCCGAGCTCGAGGACGCTGCCCTTCAGGTCGCTCGCACACACCTCGCCGACCTTGCGGCCGACGTCGACCGAGCCGGTGAAGAAGACCTTGCCGACGCTGGAGCGGCAGAGCGCGTCGCCGATCCGGCCGCCGCCGTGGACGACCCGGACCAGGCCCTCCGGCAGCCCGCCCCGCTCGAAGACCTCGCGGATCTTCTCGCCGAGCAGCGGGGTCAGGCTCGCGGGCTTCAAGACGACGCCGTTGCCGGCCATCAGCGCGATCGCGACCTCGCCGAAGGGGATCGACCAGGGGTAGTTCCAGGGCGCGATCACGCCGACGACGCCGATCGGCTCGTAGGAGAAGCGGCCTTTCTTGGAGAGCGTGAAGGCCTGCGTCATCGGCACCTTCTCGTCAGCGAGGATCTTCGGCCCCTGCTTCGCGCACCAGTGCAGCGCGTCGACCGTCGGCAGCAGCTCCATCGTGTAGGCCTCGGTCAGCGGCTTGCCCTGCTCTTCGCTCAGCAGCTTCGCGATCTCGTCGATGTCGTCCAGCAGCGCGTCGGCCGCCCGCTTCATGTAGGAGGCCCGCGTCTTCGCCGGCAGCTCCGCCCAGGTCGGCTGGATCCGCGCCACGTCGTCGACCACGCCCTGCACTTCCTCGGGGACGATCGTCGGAACCGACCCGATCAGCTCCCCGGTCGCCGTGTTGAACGACTCCAGGGTCGAGGTGGACTGGGACGTCGGGACTGCCGTTGCGCTCTCCATACTTCGATTCTACGGTGGCCGATCAACTCTTCGACACGGGCGACGCCGGGACCCCCGGGCCACAGGCGCCGGCCGCCGACGCACCCCTCGCAGTTCGCATGCGCCCGCGCTCGCTCGAGGAGATGATCGGGCAGGAGCACGTGCTGGGGGAGGGGTCGGCGCTGCGGGGCGCGATCGAGGGCGGCAAGCCGCACAGCGCGATCCTCTACGGGCCGCCGGGGGCGGGGAAGACGACGCTGGCGCGGATCGCGGCGGCGGGGGCCGAAGGGGCCTTCGAGGAGGAGTCGGCGGTCAACGCCGGCAAAGCCGAGATCCGCGGGGTGATCGAGCGGGCGCGGGAGCGGCGGCGGGCCAGCGGGCGGCCGACGATCCTCTTCCTCGACGAGATCCACCGCTTCAACAAGGCCCAGCAGGACGCGCTGCTGCCGGCGGTCGAGGACGGGACGCTGACGCTGATCGGGGCGACGACCGAGAACCCCTACTTCGAGGTCAACTCGGCCCTACTTTCGCGGGCCCAGGTCTACGAGCTGCGGCCGCTGGAGCCGGCGCAGGTCGAAGAGCTGCTGCGGCGGGCGCTGAGTGACCCCGAGCGGGGGATCGCCGATCCGCCCGAGGTGAGCGACGAGGCGCTGAAGATGCTCGCGCAGCGCAGTGGCGGCGACGCGCGGGTCGCGCTGGGGGCGCTGGAGCGGGCGGTCGAACGCGTATCCGACTCCGACCCCAGCGGAGTGGGGTCGAAGCCGGCAGTGGTGGACGTCGCCGCGGTCGAAGACGCCCTGCAGCGGAAGGCGATCGACTACGACCGCCAGGGCGACCGCCACTACGACTTCGTCTCCGCCTGGATCAAGGCGACCCGCGGCTCCGACGTCGACGCCTCGCTCTACTACCTGGCGGTGATGCTGGAGGGGGGCGAGGACCCGCGCTTCATCGCCCGCCGGATGGTCATCCTCGCCTCCGAGGACGTCGGCAACGCCGACCCGCAGGCGCTGCTGGTCGCCGACGCCGCCGCCCGCGCGGTCGACCGGGTCGGCCTCCCCGAGTGCGCCCTCAACCTCGCCCAGGCCACCGTCTACCTGGCGCTGGCGCCGAAGTCGAATGCCTCCCACAAGGCTCTCTCCGCCGCCCGCGCCGAGGTTCGCGCCAACGGCGCCAAGACCCCGCCCGACTACCTGCGCGACGCCCACTATCCGGGGGCGGCAAAGCTCGGTCGTGGCGAGGGCTACCGCTACGCCCACGACGAGCCCGGGGGGGTCAGCGGCCAGCCGCTGCTGCCGGCGGAGCTGCGCGGCCGGCGCTTCTACGCACCGACCGATCGCGGCTTCGAGATCGAGCTTGGAGAACGGCTCGCGGCCTTGAGGAAAAAATTAGACAAGCCGTAAAGCTTTTGGCGCAACTTCCCTCGCCCTATGGGGTTTTCAGGGTCGGCTCACCAAGCTAAGCCAGGGAGAGCCGACAACCCGGCCGGCGGTCAGGACTGGGGGCCCCGGCCGGGCCTGTTGCAAAACAGGGGGGACGAGGGCGTCGAGAGGACTGGGCTCGGCGCCCTCTCGTTATCTCGCCGAGGTAAGTCATCGCCTATCGTCAGCGGATGGCCGATCAGCAGCCCGAGAAGCTCCGCCTCGGCGGGATGGCCCTCCGCAACGGGCTGCTGATCCACGGGCCGACCCACTGGGCCGCCGCGGTCCGCGCCGGCGACGGCGGGATCGAAGTCGCCTCCGAGCGCAAGCCGGAGCTGGCGCCGGGGCTGGTGGCGAAGCTGCCCGGCCTGCGCGGCCCGATCAAACTCGCCGAGGCGATGCTGGTGCTGCCGCTGGTGCGGCGGCGGATGCCGGCGGCGCGGCTGCCCTTCGAGGACCGGCGGGTCCTGGCCGCTGTGGGGGCGACGCTGGCGGCGACCTCGCTGCTGCGCAAGCGGGCGCCGGTGGGCGCCGTGCGCGAGGGGATCGTGCAGGCGCTCGGCGCGGTGCCGGCGATGGTGGCCTTGAGCGACCGCGATCTCGCCGCCTACCACGGGGTCGAGCACAAGGCGATCGCCGCCTACGAGCGCGGGGACGGAACGCCCGCCGCGGAGGAGGTGGCGGCGGTCCCGAAGGAGCACGACCGCTGCGGCTCCAACCTGATCGTGCCGATGATGCTGATCTCGGCCGGCGGCACCCTCCTGCTGGAGCGGATGGTCGAGCAACCGAGCACCGCTGCCCGGGCCGGCGTCGGCCTCGGCGGCGCCTCGCTCGCGGTCGAGATGTTCGCCTGGAGCGACCGCCACCACGGCGAGCCCCTGGCCGAGGCCTTCCACACCCCCGGGCGCGAGATCCAGCGCCTCGTCGCGACCAAGGAGCCGACCGCGGAGCAGCTCGAGGTCGGGATCGCCGCCCTGGAGGAGATCCTCCGGGCCGAGGCCGCATAGACTTCGCGCCCTTGTTCGGAAGGATCGACCACATCGGAGTCGCCGTCGAGGACATCGACGCCGGGCTCGCCCTCTACGGGGACAGCTTCGAGATGGAGCTCGCCCACCGCGAGACGGTCGAGTCGCAGGGGGTCGAGGCGGTCCTGCTCGACGTCGGCGAGGGGCACGTCGAGCTGCTGGCGCCGCTCGGCCCCGACACCCCGGTCGGGAAATACCTGGCCAAGAACGGGCCCGGCCTGCACCACGTCGCCTACGCGGTCGACGACATCGACGCGGCGCTGGAGAAGATCGCCGCCGCGGGCATCCAGCTGATCGACTCCGAGCCGCGGGTCGGCATCCGCGACAGCCGCGTCGCCTTCCTCCACCCCCGCTCGACCGGCGGGGTCCTGACCGAGATCGTCGAACCCGCGGGAGGGCACTGATGGCAGACGCGCAGCGAGTCGAGATCGGCTTCGAGGGCGGCCAGGTGATCTCCACCCGGCTCGGCGAGGCTGACCTGAAGGACCTCCGCGCCCGGCTCGAGCAGGGCGGCTGGCACGACCTTCACACCGAGGAGGGGACGATTGCCCTCTACCTCGGCAAGGTCCAGTTCCTCCGGATCGAGTCCGGCGAGCACCGGGTTGGCTTCGGGCTCGGCGCGTAAAACGCACCCGCGCCGCCTGCTCGGCGCGGCGGCCGCGGCCACGCTGGCGGCGGCGCTCTGGTGGCGGAAGAACCCTTCGGCCTGTCCCTACGGGCAGCGCTTCTGGGTGGAAGCGCCGCATCCGATCATCAGCCGCGAGCGCCTGCGCTCGGTCCTGCGCCCGCAGCCGGGGGAGCGCCTGCTGGAGATCGGGGTCGGCACCGGCTACTACAGCCTCGACCTCGCCGAGTGGGTGGCGCCGGCCGGGACGCTGGAGCTGTTCGACCTCCAGCAGGAGTTCCTCGACCACGTGATGCGGGCGGCCTCGGCGCGGGGCCTGAACAACCTCGTTCCGACCCGGGGCGACGCGACCCGGCTTCCCTATGAGGACGCCTCGGTCGACGCGGTCGTTCTCACCGCCGTCCTCGGCGAGATCCCCGATGCGGCCGCCGCCCTGCGCGAGATCCGGCGGGTGCTGAAGCCCGATGGCCGGCTGGTGGTCGGCGAGCTCTTCGGCGATCCGCACTTCACCACCCGCGCCAGCCTCGAGCGGATGGGAGCGGCGGCCGGCCTCGGGCTGGCCGAGCGCTCCGGCAACTGGTTCGGCTACTTCGCGCGGTTAGCGCCGCACTAGCGAGCGCAGCCGCTCGGTTCGCAACGCCGTCCGCGCCGCGTTGCCGCCCGGCCCGCCGTGGAGGCCGCCGCCGGGGTGGGCGGAGGAGGAGGCGAGGTAGAGGCCCTGGACCGGAGTGCTCGGCCGGCCGAGGCCGGGGTAGGGACGGAAGATCGCCTGCTGGTAGAGCTGGGCGGTGCCGCCGTTGATCGCGCCGCCGACCAGGTTGCGGTTGTGGCGTTCGAGATAGAGCGGGGTCTGGACGTGGCGCTTGACGATCAGCTGGCGGAAGCCGGGGGCGAGGCGCTCGATCTCCGCCTCCATCCGGTCGGCGAAGCGCTCGCCCTCGTCCTCGCGCGTCCAGTCCCCGCTCAGCTCGCCGCCGGCGTCGGCGCGTGGGCTCTGCGGGACGTGGGTGTAGGCCCAGGCGGTCTCGGTGCCCTCGGGCGAGCGCGAGGGGTCGACCATCGAGTACTGGCCGAGGACGAGGAAGGGCCGAGCGGGGATCTCGCTCGCAGCCAGCTGGGTCGTCGCCTGCGTCAGCCCGTTCATCCCTTCGGCGACGTGGACGGTGCTGGCGCGGCGGGCGTCGGCGGCGCTCCAGGGGATCGGCTCGCGCAGGGCCCAGTTGACCTTGAAGGTCGAGTTGTCGTACTGGTAGTTGCGCAGGTCCTCGCGCACCCGCTCGGGCACCACCTCCTTCGGCAGCATCTTCAAGAACAGGGCCGGCGCGCCGCAGTCGGCGAGGATGGCGCGCCGCGCCTCGAAGCGCCGCCCGTCGGCGGCGACGACGGCGTGCGCGCGCCGGCCCCGCACCTCTATTCGCTCGATCGGGGTCTCGCAGATCACTTCGCCCCCGCGCTCGCGCAGCCGCCGCACCAGCGCCCGGGTGATTTCGCCGGCGCCCCCCTCCGGCACGGGGTAGCCGTGCTGCTGCCCGAGGCCGCAGAGGACCCAGCCGAACATGCCGCCGCCGGAGCTCTCCGGCGTCAGGTCGGCGTGCAGCGCGTTGCCAGCGATCAGCCAGCCGCCGCCCTCGCCCTTGAAGTTCTCCTCCGCCATCCGCCGCGCCGGCAGCAGCGAGAAGCGGGCGAAGTCGGCGAGGCCGCGGGGCCCGAGGGCCGCCAGCATCCCCGCCGCGGGGCGGATCGGCGGCAGCGGCGTCAGCAGCGAGCCGACCAGGTGCGGGCCGGCGCGGCGCCAGAGGTCGAAGAGCTTCCGCCAAGCGTCGCCATCCCCCGGAGCGAAGGAATCGAGCGAGGCGCAGGTCTCGTCGAGGTCCATCGAGAGCAGCGCGCAGCGGCCGTCGGGGTGGGGGTGGGCGACGACCCCCTTGGCGCTGAGCCAGTTGACCCCGTAGCGCTCCAGTTCGAGCGGTGCGATGTGGCGGGAGGCGAGGGTGAGGGGGTAGAAGGCGCTGTAGAGGTCGTGGACGAAGCCCGGCTCGGTCACCTCGCCGCTGCGGACGGCGCCGCCCGGTTCGGGCTGCTCCTCGCAGACGACCACCTTCCAGCCGCGGTCGGCGAGGTGGTTGGCGGCGATCAGTCCGTTGGGGCCGGCGCCGACGACGACGGCGTCTGCGGTGCTCACCCTCGTCCGACTACCCGCAGCATCCCGTCCCATGCGCCGAGCGCCTTGATGGCGATGCTCGGGCGGCCGCCGAAGCCCCCCTCGCTCTCGCCGGCGCCTTTGCCGCCGCTGAGCGCCCCCTCGCCGGCGGGACGGTTGCCGGCGGTGTGCTCGAGGCGGGCCAGCGCCTGCATCGCCCGCTTCGCGACGCCGCCGAAGTAGGAGTAGAAGAGGACCTGGGCGCGGGCGAGGCCCCCGGCCGTGAGCTCGTCCCGCGGGTGGCGGATGACGCTGAGCACCGCTTCGGCAACCGACTCCGGTGAGTAGACGGAGGGGAAGGGCGGTTCCGGCGGCAGCAGGCCGGTCGAGCTTTCGAGGTTGCTCCACAGCGGGGTGTCGACGGCGCCCGGGTTGACCAGCGAGAGGGTCACCGAGGAGCCGCTCTCCTCGAGCTCGATGCGGATCGTGTCGAGGAAGCCGACGAGGCCGTGCTTGGAGGTGGTGTAGGCGGCCATCCCCGGCAGCGGCATCCGGGCCGCGATCGAGCCCACGCAGACGATCGCGCCGCGCGAGTCCTCCAGGTGGGGGAGCGCGGCGCGCACGGTGTCGACGGTGCCGCCGAGGACGGTTTCGACCGTCGCGTCGAAGTCGTCGGGGTCGGTCTCGGTGAAGCGGCCGAAGGAGAGGCTCGCGGCCGAGGTGACGAGGACGTCGAGCCCGCCCAGCTCGGCGGCGGCCTTCTCCACCGCCGCCGTCAGCGCCTCGCGGTCGGTGACGTCGGCGCTGACGGCGATCGCTTCGCCCCCCGCCTCGGTCAGCTTCCGCTTCGCCGCCGCCAGGCCCAGCTCGTTGCGGGCGAGGATCGCTACCCGCGCGCCCTCCCGCACCAGCCCTTCGGCGACGGAGAGGCCGATGCCGCTGCTGCCGCCGGTGACCAGCACCCGCTGCCCTGCCAGCTCACGCTCGTGGACCGGTTCTCCCTCCGGCACCCCCTCGACCAGTCGCTTCAGTCGCATCAGCGCCTCCGCGTTGCGAACCCGCAGGGCGGTGTCGGCGACCGGGTTGCCGACGAGGAGCGAGGTCATCCGATCGCCCGGCACCTCCTCCATCCTCACCTCGGTGCCGTCGGCGCTCTCGCGCAGGTCGAGCTCGATCGTCGCCGTTCCCAGCGGCCGCGCCTTGGCCTTGAGGACGATCCGGTTGGGCGGGTAGAGCTCCGTCACCTCCGTGTAGTCCTTGACCCCGACCGGCCAGGACCCGACCTTGTGGTGGAAGCGCGAGCCGACCGCCGGGAACTCCTCGTCGGAGTCGCGGATCCCGGCGGCGCCGACGACCCACCGCGGGTAGCAGTCGGGCTCGGCGAGGACCGCGAAGACCTCCTCCACGGGAGCGTGGATGTGGACGCGGTTAGTTGCCATCGCCATCCTCGGCCAGCGCCATCACTCCGTCCTCGGCACCGTCGCCGTCGCGGAAGAAGTCCCAGAGCTCGACCCGGTTTCGCTCCGGGTCGAAGAAGTAGACGGAGCGGTCGCCGCCCTCGTGCTCGATCGGGCCCTCTACCTCGACCCCGCGCTCGCGCAGGTCGCTCGTCAGGGCGTCGAGCCGGTCGTGGTCGACGGAGAGCGCGAAGTGGACGTGGCGGCCGCCGCGGTCGGAGTACTCCTTCTCCCCGGGAGGCCAGATCCCGAGCCGGCAGCGCTTCCCTGCCGCGAGCCAGACCCGGTCGCCTTCCTCCAGGACCTGCTCCAGGCCGAGTTCGCGGTAGAAGGAGGACAGGCGGTCGACGTCCTCGGCCTCGAGGACCAGCTCGCAGATCCCGGCAACGGTCATGTCTCCCGTCTTCCCGTTCACCTTCAGTTCAAGCCTCCGCGGAGTGACGAGAGCAAGCGGGCGGTGATCGCGCCGGAGAGGCGGAGCTGGTTCTCGGCCCGCGGCGGCGCCAGGCCCTCCAGATGACCCCTCGCCCGTTCGGCCACCGCGGGCGCGATCGGGGCAGCGAGTGCCGCTGCCGCCTCCGCTGCTTCCCGCACCGCTGCCGGCTCGACGCTGAGCAGCAGCTCGAACTCGCGCTGGGAGTCGCGCGAACGGGGGCGCCCCGGCGGCTCCCAGGCGACCATGCAGGCGCCGTGTTCCGGCGCCGCGCAGACCAGGGCCCACTCTCGGGAGACGGGGTGGGAGCGCTCGATCGGCAGCTCCGCCACCCCCTCGGCCGGCTGCCGCACCCGCTCGAAGTCGGCGAAGACGAAGGCGGCCTCGGCGCCGCGGGCGAGCTCGCGCCAGCGCGGCTCGCTGCGCCGGTAGAAGCGCTCGCGCTGGAAGCAGCCGATCAGCAGCGTCCGCTCGGCCCGGGCGGCGCTCTCCTCCTCGATCGCGCGGGCGAGCGGGACCAGGTGTTCCTTGCGCACGGTCATCGGCTGCAGGTCGGGTCGACGCTCGCGCAGCAGGGCGAACAGCGACGGGGCGCCGGTGGCCGCGGCGCGGGCGCGCTCGATCGCCAGGGGCAGGGCGATCCCCCGCTCGCGCTCGGCGACCACCTTGAGGATTCGCTCCACTTCCTCGGCGCCGTAGCGGCGGTGCCCGCTCGGCTCGCGCCGTGGCTGCGGGAAGTCGTAGCGGCGCTCCCAGGCCCGCAGGGTCGCCTCGCCGAGGCCAGTGGCCTTGACGACGTCGCCGATGCTGAGTTGAGGTTCTTCTTCAAGTCTGGACACGAGGTACAGGTTTATCTATACAGCGGACGGGCTACCCGGGGGGAGACAGAGACCAAACCAAGGAGGACAGCGATGTCCACGATCGAGGAGTCGATAGAGGTCAACGCGCCGCTGCGCAGCGTTTACGACAAGTGGACGCAGTTCGAGGACTTCCCGCTTTTCATGGAGGGGGTCGAAGAGATCCGCCAGCTCGACGACACCCACCTGCACTGGGTCGCGGAGTTCGGCGGCTCGCGCCACGAGTGGGATGCCGAGATCACCGAGCAGAAGCCCGACGAGCGCGTCGCCTGGCGCAACACCGACGGCAAGGAGAACGCCGGCGTCGTCACCTTCCACCGCATCGACGACTCCACCACCCGGGTGATGGTCCAGATGGACTTCGTCCCCGAGGGGATCAAGGAGCGAATCGGCGATGCGCTGGGGGCGGCCGATCGCCGGGTCCATGGCGACCTCGAGCGGTTCAAAGAGCTGGTCGAGGCGAACGGCGGCGGCGACGGCTGGCGCGGCGAAGTGAAGCGGCCCGACGAGGTCTAAAAGCGCGGCCCGCGTCGCGCCTCAGCGCGCGGCGCGGGCGATGTAGACGCCCTTGGTGTGGGCGACCTCGTCGAGCGGCTGCTGCGGGATCGCGTCGTGGTGGTGGCCGTAGACGTCGAGGCACTCCAGCCCGGCGACCGCCATCGCCGCCCGCACCTCGCCTTCGGAGAAGTGCCGCTCGCGGTGCAGCTCCGGCGGGATCGCCGGGCCGCCGGACTCCTCGAGGGGCTCGACCTCGAAGCTCGCCTCGGCGATCGTCCCGGGTGGCGCCTCGGGGTCGGTCAGCCCCTTCCAGATCAACCGCTTGCCCTCGCGCTCGACCACGACTTCTTCGGCGAAGAAGTTGCGGTAGGACTCCATCGTGTTGACATCGAACATCAGCAGGCCGTCGGGACCGAGGTTGCGCCGCATCCCGGTCAGCGCCCGCTCCAGTTCCTCGGTGCTGAGCAGGTAGTTGACGGCGTCGTCGAGGCAGAAGACCAGGTCGAACTCGCCGAAGACCGGCAGCTCCCTCATGTCAGCAACCGAGAGCTTCACCCGCTCCCCGACCTTCTCGCGGGCGATCGCGACCATCTTCGGCGAGATGTCGCAGGCGGTCACCTCCCATCCCTGCGCCAGCATCGGGAGGAAGCTCTTGCCGGTCCCGCAGGCGACGTCGAGGAGGCGGCGGCCGGCGATCCCGTGCTTCTCCAGCTTCGGCAGCAGCTGCCCCAGCCAGAGGTCGTAGTCGTGGTGGGCCGTGAACTCGTCGTAGACCGGCGCGATCGCCTCATAGGCGACCTCGGCCCAGCTCGGCAGCTCTCCCCCCTGGTCCCTGGCCACGACCAGAAGACCTGCCCAAGTTCAGAACAGTTTCCGTCGCCAGGCTGGCAATTTCCCGCACTGCTTATGTAGGTTCGTTCAATCAGCACTCCGATAGGGCATCGCCGCGGGAACGACGATGGCTGGGAGTGGGGTGAGGCACAGAGAGTCTGTCTTCGAATGGCCTACCGCTACGCGAGCGATCCGGGCGAGGCCGAAGACATAGCTCAGGATGCCCTGCTCCGCGCCTGGCGTCGGCGCTCAACCCTGCGCGATCCCGGCCGCCGCAACTACTGGCTGGCGACGATCGTCCGCAACGAGGCCTTCCGCCAGCACGCCCGGGTTCGTCCCGACCCCACAGCGACGATCGAGCTCCGCGAGGGGGCCGAGGACGAGGCGGTGCTGGCGGCGGTCGAGCTCGCCGACCTGCACGCGGCGCTGGAGCGGCTGAGCGAACGGGACCGGCGGCTGCTGGAGATGAAATACGAGGAGGACCTGACCCAGGCGACGATCGCGACCCGCCTGGGCATCCCCGAAGGCACCGTGAAGGTGCGGCTGCACCGGGCCCGCAACAAGCTGCGGCTGCTGTACGCGGGGGCGAGCGCGCCGGGCTGAAGTTCGGACCGCTGTACAACGCCGGCGCGGTGCCTGCTGGCGAAGATCCATCCATGGAGACGGCAGCGCGGCAGATCGTCGCCTTCGGCGGCGGCGGCTTCTCGATGGAGGCGGGCAACCCGCTGCTCGACGACTACGTGCTCGGGCTGACTGGGGCGGAGCGGCCGCGGGTCTGCTTCCTGCCCTCGGCCAGCGGCGACGCCGACCACTACGTCGTCCGCTTCTACCGCGCCTTCTCCGCCCATCGCTGCGAGCCCACCCACATCTCCCTCTTCCGCCGCGAGCAGGGGCCGGGGGACCTCCGCCGCCACCTGCTCTCCCAGGACCTGATCTACGTCGGCGGCGGCAGCGTCGTCAGCCTGCTCGGGGTCTGGCGCGCCCACGGAATCGACTCGATCCTGCGCGAGGCGTGGGAATCGGGCGTCGTCCTCTGCGGCCTCTCGGCCGGCTCGCTCTGCTGGTTCGCGGAGGCGGTGAGCGGCTTCCACGGCGAGCCGAAGCGCCTCCGGGGGCTCGGCCTGCTGCCATTCAGCAACTGCGTTCACTACGAGCGCGGCTCCGGACGCGGCGAGGCCTATCACCGGTTTCTGCGGGAAGGGATGCGCGGCGGCTACGCCGCCGAGGACGGAGCGGCGCTGCACTTCCGCGGCGAGGAGCTGAGCCGCGTCGTCGCCTCGAGGCCGCGGGCGCGGGGCTATCGCCTCGACGTCGCCGGTACCCGCGTGGTCGAGATGCAGATCGCGACGACCTTCCTCGGCGATCGCGGCGCCCCCGCGGAGGCGCCCCTGCCGGAGGCGCTCTCGACCGCCCCCGCGGCTTGATGGCGCTCGGGGGCGGAACGGCGACGGCGACCCCGGTGCGGCGGATCCTCGCTCTCGGGGGGCACGAGTTCAGCTCGCGGCCGGCAGACCGGGCGGTCTGCGAGCTGCTGCTGCGCCTGGCCGCGGAACGCGGAGGTGGCGAACGGCCGCGGATCTGCATCCTGCCGACCGCCAGCGGCGACACCTCCGAGCAGATCGCCAGCTTCTACTCCGCCTTCGGCGAGCGACCGTGCGAGCCCTCCGACGTCTCTCTTTTTCGGCTCGGCCGCCGGCCGCTGGCGCTTCGCGACCACCTCCTCGCCCAGGACCTGATCTACGTCGGCGGCGGCAGCATGGTCAACCTCCTCGCCGTCTGGGAGGCGCACGACGTCGCCTCGATCCTCAGCCTCGCCTGGCGGCAGGGCGTCGTCTTGGCGGGCCAAAGCGCCGGAGCGATGTGCTGGTTCGAGGCCGGGATCACCAAGTCCTCCGGCCGCCCGCTCCCCGCCGTCGGCCTCGGCCTCCTGGGCGGCAGCCTCTGCGTCCACTACAACAACGAACCCGAGCGCCGCGCCGCCTACCTCGACGCCGTCGGCGACGGGATGCCGAGCGGCTACGGGCTCGACGACTACGCCGGCCTCCTCTGGGAGGGCGGGGGAGCCCCCTCGGCGCTGACCGCCCGTCGCGGCGCCCGCGCCTACCGGGTCAGCGGCGACCGGCAGGAGGTGACGGAGTCCCCGCTCCCGGCGCGGTTCCTGGCCGCCCCCGCGCCTGCTGCGCTGCGCGAGGACATCGCTGAGTTCAGGCGGATCAAGTCGCTGCGCAAGCGTGCCGGCTGGCTCTCCTGAAAGAAGGTTCGTACCAGATACGTACCCAAAGAGTAGGATGTACGTATTCGCGCGGGTGACTTTCTGACCGCGCGATAATTTGGCGATATGAATTTTCCAGGACTTTAATTAATCTGATAATTCAGCTAAGGTTGTGGTTATGCGGTGCCAACCTCCGTTCCTTGAAGGTTTGACCGAGGCGGCGAATGATGCTCGTGCAATTTTGTCCGCACCAGCCTCAAACCCCCGGCCGATGAACCAGCAGCGGTCAGGAAACCCGTGAACCGCGCCGGGGCCACCGCTCTTTCGCTCCTCGCGGCGCCGCTCAACGTGCACCTCCTGCAGGCGCTGGAGGACGGCCCGCTTCCGCTGATCGACCTGCGGCGGGCGGTGGGCTCGCCGCCCCAGAGCACGATGCGCGTCTACTCGCGAACATTGGTGGAGATCGGGACCCTGGAACGGCAGCGCCAGGCCGCCTTCCCCGGGACGGTCGAATACGCCAGCACCGACTCCGGCAGGGGACTGCTCGCGATCGGCCAGATCCTCGAGCGCTGGCTGCAGGAAGCCCCGGTCGGCCCGATCACCCTTGGCACCACCGCCAGCAAGAGCGCGACGAAGGCGCTGGTCGAGGGCTGGTCGACGAACATCATCCGGGCGCTGGCGGCGAAACCGCTTTCGCTGACCGACCTCAACCGGCTGATCCCGCGGATCAGCTACCCGTCCCTCGAGCGGCGGCTCGGAGCGCTGCGCCTGGCCGACCTGGTGGAACCGTATCCGGGCGAGGGCCGCGGCACCCCCTACCGAGCCACCCCCTGGCTGCGGCGGGCGATCGTCCCGCTCGCCGCCGGCGCCTGGTGGGAGCGCCGCTACCTGGCCGACCCGCCGCAGATCGGCCGCCTCGACGTCGAGGCGGCGTTCCTGCTGGCGATCCCGCTGATCGAGCTCCCGCCGGAGGTGAGCGGCAAGTGTCGCCTCGCCGTGGAAATCCAGGGCGGCTCCTCCCCCGTCTTCGCCGGGGTGTTGATCTGCGTGGAGGAGGGGAAGGTCATCTCCTGCTCCTCGCGGCTGGAGGGCGAAGCGGAGGGCTGGGCCTCGGGCAGCGCTTCGAGCTGGATGCGGCGGATGAACGGCCAGGAGGGCGACCTCGAAATCGGCGGCGACGCCGACCTCGTGCGCGAGATCGTCGAGGCGATCCGCAAGAGCGCCCTCGCCGTCAAACTGTAGGTCCGCTTCCCCTGCCTCTCAGGGAAGCTTCCAGCGGAAGCCGATCTCCTCGATCGCGGGCTCGAGCGGGCTGCTCGGGAGCCCCGGTCGCGTCGCCTGCCGGGGGTCGTTGTATCCGCCGGGGGCGACGTCGTTGGGGGTGTCGGGGTGGAAGATCGAGGCGAGGTACTGGATCTGGCCGCGGCCCTGCCCGAGCTCGGTCTGGCCACCGCCGTAGGCGCCGATGCCGCGCTCCTCGCAGTAGTCGTAGGCGGCGAAGAGGTTGCGGATCGGGCCGAAGCGCGAGGGCTTGACGTTGACGGTCTTCGGCGGCGACCAGGGCATCGCCTCGATGTCGGCGATCGAGTGGATCGGCGCGTCCCAGGTCACCCGCTCGGCGACCGGGTCGAGCAGCGGCCTGGTCTCTGCGGTCACGTCGGGGTCCTCGAGCCAGGCCTCGGGGAAGCTCTCGATCAGCTTCGCGTAGAGCTTGGGATCGGTCTCGACGTCGACGGGGGTGCCTTTGTAAAAGCCCTTGAGGTCGAGCGAGTCGACGGCGCCGGTCTCGGCCAGCGCTGCGATCAGCTCGTCGTCCCAGTCGTTGGCCGGGTCGAGCTTGAAGCGCAGCGTCGGGTAGGCGGCGAGGCGTTCGCGCAGCGGCTCGATCGAGGAGCGCGCCCCCTCTTCGAACGGAGCCAGGCGCATCGAGTTGACGAAGTTCAGCGGCTTCGGCTCGCGACCCAGCGCGGCGGCCAGGTTCGCCGCCGCCTGTCGCAGCGCCAGGTCGAGCGCCGCCGACTCGAAGGCCCAGCGGCGGTAGTCGCGGGAGACGTCCTCCCGCACCGGCTCCCCCGCCGGGAAGAGGTCGATCCCGTCGAGCCGTTCGGAGAACTCGGCGAAGGTGAAGCTGCCGGCGAGCCCCTCCGGCGGCCCGTGGTCCTGCTGGGCGATGTGGTCGACGGCGTCGTAGACCACGTCCTCACCGATCCCCTCGTGACCGCCGCCGCGCAGCTTGACGATCGTCGTCAACCGTTCGAAGGCACCGGCGTCCAAGCTCAGCCCTTCGAACTCACAGCCCTCGATGAGAAGCGGCAGGTCCGCGATCGCGTCGAAGCTGGACATGGACGGAGCCTAGAGGGTCACCCGCAGCGTCTTCAGCTCCCGGTCCGACCCACCGCGGACGTAGCCGCCATGGGCGAGGCTTTCGCGGATGAAGTCGAGGGTCTCGTCGGTCAGCCGCTCGCCGGGGAGGACGTTGGGGATCCCCGGCGGGTAGGCGGCGAGCCCCTCGGCAGCGACGCGGCCGCCGGCGGCGTCGAAGGGGACGACCTCCTGGGGGCCGAGGAAGGCTTCGCGGGGAGTCAGCACCAGCTCGCCCCAGGGCGGCGCCGGCGCCAGCTTCTCGTCCGGCGCCCCAGGCGTCTCCTCCAGCTCGGCGACCGCTCGCCGCAGTCCCGCGACCAGCCGCTCGCCGCTGCGCTCGGCCTCCTCGCCGACGCCGAAGATGGCGACGACGACGTTGCCCGAGTAGAGCTCGAGGTCGATCTCGGCGACGTGGAAGGCCGTCTTCCAGAGGCGCTGAGCGCTGGAGCCGGTGCCGCGGACGTCGATGCCGAGCCGCAGCGGGTCCCAGCCCGTCACCCCCGGCCGTCCCACCATGCGCTCGTCGAGGACATCGAGTCCCGGGATCTCCTTGATCGCCTCCCGCGTCTTCGCCAGCCCCGCCAGGGCCTCGGTCAGCATCTCCTCGCCGTGGACGTACATGTGGCGCCGGGCGGCGTCGAGGGAGCCGGCGAGCAGGCCGCTGGGGCTGGTGGTCTCGACGAGGCTTACGCAGCGGTCGACTACGGCGCCGTCGATGCGACCGCCGCGGCCGAGGTGCAGCATCGCCGACTGGGTGAGGCTGCCGATGATCTTGTGGGTCGAGGAGGTGACGAGGTCGGCGCCGCAGGCGAGCGCGTCGGTCGGCAGCTCGGGGTGGAAGTGGAGGTGTGCGCCCCAAGCCTCGTCGACCACCAGCGGCACTCCGCGCGAGTGGGCCACCTCGGCCATCGCGGCGACGTCGGCGCAGGCGCCGAAGTAGGTGGGGGAGACGACCATCGCGGCCACCGCCTCCGGGGTTTCGTCGAGCGCCGCTGCCAGCGATTCCGGCGTCAGCCCGTGGGCGATCCCCAGCTCGGGATCGAGCTCGGGCGCGACGAAGGTCGGGCGCATGCCGCTGAGGACGAGCCCGTCGATCACCGAGGAGTGGACGTTGCGCTGGACGACGACCCGGTTGCCGCCGTGGGCCAGCGCCATGCAGGCGGCGTGGTTGCCCTGCGAGGCGCCGTTGCCGAGGAACCAGGTGCGGCCGGCGCCCCAAGCCTCGGCCGCGAGCTGCTGCGCCTGCTGGAACGGGGTCGGTTCGGGACCGACGTCGACGCCCTCGGTGACCGAGGGGATGTCGTTCCGCAGCCCCGCCTCGCCGACCAGCTCGAGCATCGCCGGATCGGCGCCGATCCCGCCCTTGTGGCCCGGCACCTGGAACCGACCCGGGTCGCGGTTCGCGTAGGCGAGCATCGCGTCGACGTAAGGAGTGGAGGCCTGACCATCTCCTGGCATCGATCCGAGTCTACGGACTGCTTCCAGTGCGACTGGACAATTTCGCGCCCGATCTTTGGACAGAGCCGACGACGCGAGTGCTGGAGAATCCGGGGATGAAGCACGACCGCCTGGGCTACTGGATCGAGGAGGCCGGCGAGGCCGAGCCCCGGCCGGCGCTAGGCGACCGGGTCGAGGCCGACGTCCTCGTTGTCGGCGGCGGCTACACCGGGATGTGGAGCGCCTGGTACGCGAAGCAGCTGGAGCCCGAGGCGCGGGTCGTCCTGCTCGAGTCTGAGTCGCTCTGCGGACACGGCCCCAGCGGGCGCAACGGCGGCTTCTGCAACGCGATGTGGTTTTCGCTCGCCTCGATGCGCGAGCGCTGGGGCGACGCGCCGGCGCTGGAGGTCGCAGGCGCGGCGGAGCAGGCGGTGGCGCGGATCGGCGCCTTCTGCGAGGAGCACGGGGTCGACGCCTGGTTCCGCCCCGCCGGCTACGTCCAGGTCTCGACCGCGCCGGCGCACGACGGCGCCTGGGAGCGGGCGCTCGCGGCCTGCCGCGATCTCGGCGTCCCGGAGATGCTGCGGCCGTTGAGCGCGGCGGAGGTGCAGGAGCGCTGCGCCTCGCCGGCCTTTCGCGCCGGCGCCGTCTCGCCGACCTCGGCGACGGTGCAGCCGGCGCGGCTGGCGCGGGGGCTGCGGGCGCAGCTGCTGGCAGCGGGGGTGGAGGTCTTCGAGGGGACCCGGGTGCGCTCGTTCCGCGAGGCCGCCGACGGCGTCGAAGCGCAGACGCCGGCCGGGTCCGTTCGCGCCGCCCGCGGCGTGCTGGCGATCGGCAGCGCCGCCAAGACCCGCCGCGGCCCGCTGCGCGGGCGGCTCACCGTCGCCTCCTCCCACATCGTCCTCACCGAGCCGGTCCCCGACGTGCTCGAGCAGATCGGCTGGACCGGCGGCGACTGCATCACCGACTCCCGCTCCCTGCTCCACTACTTCCGCACCACCCGCGACGGCCGCATCGCCTTCGGCTGGGGCGGCGGCCGCATCGCAGCCGGCGCCCGCACCCGCGGCCGGGCCGAGGTCGACGCCGAGGTCATCGCCGCCGCCACCGAGCACCTCTACGACTACTTCCCCGAGCTGCGCGGCCGCCCCATCACCCACGCCTGGGGCGGCCCGATCGACGCCTCCCCGACCCACCTCCCGGCCGTCAGCACCCTTCCCCAAGGTCGCGCCTGGGTCGCCGCTGGCTACACCGGCAACGGCGTCGGCCCCAGCAACATGGTCGGCCGCACCCTCGCCTCGCTGGCGCTGGGCAAGGACGACGACCACACCCGCCTCGCCATCGTCGACGCCAAGACCCCCCGCGTCCCCCCCGAGCCCTTCCACTGGGTTGGCGGCGAGTCGATCCGCTACGCGATCGAGAAGAAAGAGGAAGCCGAGATGGCGGGCCGGCAGCCCGGCCGGGTCGCCTCAGCCGTGGCCAAGGTGCCAGAGCTGATCGGCTTCCACATCGGTCGCTAGGAGAGGTCGGCTATCCCACCGGCGGGCCGGTGACATCGGGCATCGCAGAGTCAGCGCCCTCATCCACCCCTATCGCATCGTCGAACAGGGTCAGATATGGCTCGTATCGGAACAACCGCGAGCGTTTACGCCCAGTGATCTCTCGCAGAAGTCCGAACTCCTCGAAGGAGGAGACAAGCCGGCTGGCCGTGGGAAAGGTCGTTGCGAGTTGCGAAGCAACCACGTTTACATTGACGAGAGGTCGTTGAAAGAGGCTCGAGAGGAGAAGAAGCCCGTTCTGACCCAGGCCCTTCTCAAGGACCAGGCTCCGATGCGATTCCCGTAGCTCAAACAGCCGCTCCGCGGTTTCGGTTGCTTCCCTGGCGGTTTGCACGACGCCGCGCAGGAAGAATCGGATCCAGCCCTCCCAGTCTCCCGCGAGACGAACAGACATCAGTCGGTCGTAGTACTCGGTCCGGTGCAGCTTGAAGTAGTAGCTGAGATAGAGGAGGGGCTTTCTCAGAATGCCCCGGTGGACGAGCAGGAAGATGTTGAGAAGACGCCCCACTCTTCCATTGCCGTCGAGGAACGGGTGGATCGTCTCGAATTGGGCATGCGCCAATCCAACGTCGATCAGCGTGGAATAGGCGCCTTCGGCATGGAGGTAGAGCTCGAAATCGTGCAGGGCACGCTTCATGTCGCTCGTCGGAGGCGGAACGAAGGTCGCCTGTTTGAGCGTGGCTCCCTCGGGACCGATCCAGTTCTGCGTTTGTCGGAATTCTCCAGGGGTAGCCTTTGACCCTCTCCCGTCCCTGAGCAGCTCTCGGTGTATTTCCCTGATCAGTCGCAGAGAGAGGGGGAGCGTTTTGATGCGCTCCAGTCCAAAGTTCATGGCATGGACGTAGTTGACGATTTCGAAGGCATCGGAGAAGCGGTCCTTGGGATCGCTCTCGAGTTCGAGTTCCAGAAGATCCTCCAGCGTGCTCTGGGTGCCCTCGATTTGAGAGCTCAGCACCGCCTCCCGACGTACGTACATCGAGACGAAAAAGTCTGGATCGGGAATGACCCTTGCTATGCCATCGAGTCTGCCCAGCTCCGCAACGGATTCCTCCAGCAGGCGAAGAATTCCGGGATCGAGTTCCAGCGGAGGATTGGGCGGGAGCGGCTTGGGGACGAAGGCTGCATAACCCTCGGGCTGAGTTATGAAGCCTCCCGCCCTGTCTTTGGTAGGCGGCGGAACCATTCCGTTAATTTAACGAATTAGCCAATAACTTTAATAAGCGGCCTCTTCAGAGGCCCATAATCAAATGGACTTGGATTGCGACCTGAGAGTTGAATGGCTACATGAGGTAGTCAATAGGAACTCTGAAACAAGTCTGTAACGGAAGATGCAATTCAGCCGTGGCTATTGAAGGAATTACGGAAGAGCGTAAATAAGAGCGATGCTTTGAGGCTGCTAATAACGCCACTTTTGATTCATTGCTTCAAAGAAGCTAGGTCGCAGCGGGCGCTCCTACTGGGACCCCGGCCCCGGCCTCCTGTTCGGGCCGCACGCTGGTCAGCTTTTCCGCCCGCCGCTGCTGCCAGGTGGCGAAGCCCATCGCCACGCAGGTGAAGAAGAAGAGGATCATCGCGATCACGTTGACCTCGACCGGGATGCCGCGCTGGGCGGCGCCGAAGATGTAGAGGGGGAAGGTCACCGTGGTGCCGGAGTTGAAGTTGGAGATGACGAAGTCGTCGATCGAGAGGGCGAATGCGAGCATCGCGGCGCCGAAGATGCCGGGCATGATCAGCGGCAGGGTGACGAGGCGGAAGGTTTCGAAGGAGCTGGCGCCGAGGTCCTTCGCCGCCTCCTCGAGGTTGCGGTCGAAGCCGATCAGGCGCGAGCGGACGACGACGACGACGAAGCTGATGCAGAACATGACGTGGGCGATCAGCAGCGTTTCGAAGCCGAGGTTGAAGGTGCCGATGAGGAGGAAGAAGGAGAGCAGGGCCGAGCCCATCACGATCTCGGGGGTCGCCATCGGGATCACGATCAGGAAGTTGGCCGGGCGGCGCCCGAAGAACTCGTGACGGACCAGGGCCAGCGCCATCAGGGTCCCGATCACGGTCGAGATCACCGTCGCCAGCACCGCCAGTTTCAGGCTCGTCACCAGCGCTTCGTTCAGCTCCGGGATCCCGAAGGCGTTGCTCCAGTGCTCGGTCGTGTAGCCGACCCAGGTGAAGTTGAAGCGGCCAGCCGGGTCGTTGAAGGAGAAGCCGAAGATGACGGCGATCGGGATCAGCATGTATTGGACGACGAGGACCGCGACGATCTGAACCGCGTGCTCGCGCAGCCACCGCCAGGCGCCGCCCATCAGACCGCCTCCTCACCCATCAGCGCCTCGGAGCCGGCGAAGCGGATGTAGACGAGGACCAGGATCAGGATCGCCACCATCAGCACGAAGGAGAGCGCCGCGGCGGCGGGGTAGTCGGACTGTTTGAGGTAGAGCGACTGGATCACGTTGCCGATCATCTGGTTGTTGGCGCTGCCGAGGAACTGGGCATTGATGTAGTCGCCGGAGGCGGGGATGAACGTCAGCAGAGTTCCCGCCACCACGCCGGGGGCGGAGAGCGGCAGGGTGACCCGGAAGAAGGTCTGCGAGGCGGAGGCGTAGAGATCCTTGCCCGCCTCGATCAGCCGCACGTCCATCCGCTCGAGGCTGGCGTAGATCGGCAGCACCATGAAGGGAAGGAAGTTGTAGGTGAGGCCGGCGATCACGGCGCCGGCGGTTGCCAGCACGTGCCCTTCGGGCGCGAGTCCGACCGCGTCGAGCACGCTGACGACCGGGCTCTGGTCGGAGAGGATCGTTTTCCAGGCGAGGGTCCGGATCAGGTAGGTGGTGAAGAAGGGGGCGACCACGGCGAACAGCAGCACGTTGCGCCAGCGCCCGGCCTTGAAGGCGATCGTGTAAGCCAGCGGATAGGCGAGCAGGAGGGCGAACAGCGTCGCCAGTCCGGCGTAGACGAACGAGCGGACGAACTGGGTGTCGTAGAGCTTCAGCGCGTCGTTGTAGTTCTCCCAGTGCCAGTTGAATTCATAGGAGCCGAAGACGCCGGAGTTGAGCGACAGTTCCGCCAGGAAGAAGAGCGGAATGACGAAGAACAGAAGCAGCCAGGCCGCTCCCGGCCCGAGCAGAAGGTAGGGAGCGACCCGGCGTCTCATACGTTGTTACCCGTTGAGGACCGCGTTGAATTCGCGGTTCAGGTTCTGTTCTTCTTCGCCCGTGGGCGAGGGCTGGATCGTGCAGTTCTTCGTGAACGATTTGCTCGGGAAGATCAGCTGGTTCTTCGCGACTTCCGGTTCTTCCTGGAGCAGAATCGGTTTCACGTTTTCAACCGGGCTGACGTAGTTGACGTAGGCCTCGATCTGCGCCTGGTTCTTCGGGTCGTAGACGTAATCGATGAACTCCTCGGCCGCGGTCGGGTTCGGCGACCCCACCGGGATCACCATGTTGTCCGACCAGAGGATGCAGCCCTCCGTGGGCATCCGCCATTCGATGTTCGGGTTGTCGGCCTGCAGCTGGACCGCGTCGCCCGACCAGCCGATCACCGCGACCGCGTCGCCGCTGGTCAGGTCGCCGCTGTAGTCGTTGCCGGTGAAGCGGCGGATCTGGCCGGAGTCAGAAGCTTCCTTGATTTTGTCGATCGCCTTGATCCAGTCCTCTTCGCTGGCTCCTTCCGGATCGATGCCGAGGCACTTCATCACCAGCGGCACCGTGTCGCGGAGTTCGTTCAGCATCTCGACCTTGCCCTTGTACTTGGGGTCGAAGAGGTCGCAGATCGATTTCACGTCCGGCGCCAGGTCCTTGCGGACGATGATCCCGGTCATCCCGCTCTGCCAGGGAGCGCTGAATTCACGCTGCGGGTCATACGACGGTTCCCGCAGGTTGGAGACGAGGTTCTTTTCGAAGTTCGGCAGCGCCGACTTGTCGAAGTTCTGCAGGTAGCCGAGTTCGTGCATTTTGTTCGCCATCCAGTCGGTGACGACGAAGAGGCTGCGGCCGCCGGATTCCCCCTGTTTCAGCAGCGGGTCCATCTTCGCGAAGAACTCTTCGTTGGCGTTGACGTCCTCGATGTATTTGACCGAGACCCCGGTTTCCTTTTCGAAGTCCGGGAGGGTCTGCTTGTCGATGTAGAGCGGCCAGTTGGAGATCGTCACGTCGCCCGAGGCCTTCTTTTCGAGCTTCACTTCTTCGGCTTCGGTGTCGCCGCCGTTGATGTCGCTGCCGCCCCCGCCGCAGGCAGCGAGGCCGAGGGCCAGCGCCGCCGTCGCGACGAGGACCGCCAGCAGGGCGGTGATCCTCCGTGGGTCCTTCTCACTGGCCATCTGTCATCAACCTCCGTGGGTGGTTTCCAGTTGCGACTGGTCGGCGGCGCTGGCGCCGTCGTTGCTTCCCGCGTTCGCCCCGTTCGGCGACTCGCGGACAAGGTGCATGTGCTCGGGCTCCCAGCTCAAGCCGACGCGGGCGCCGCCGCCGGGCAGCTGCTGGCGCTCGGCCTCGTCGGCGTTGGGGACGAGGACGGTCATCCGCACGCCCTCGCCGAGGTCGACGGCGATCTGGGTCGCGGTGCCGAGGTAGAGAGAGCTGGTGACCACGCCCTCGACCCGGGGCAGGTCGCCGTGCGAAGGACCGTTCCCGTTGCCGCTCGTCTCCACCCGCAGCTTCTCCGGCCGCACGACGGCGTGGCAGCGGTCGCCGGGGGAGAAGCCGTCGGTCGCGGTGGCGATCGTCGAGCCCTCGTCGAGCTTCACCTCCTGGCTGCCGGTGACCGTCGCCGGCATCAGGTTGGAGACGCCGATGAAGCCGGCGACGAAGGTGGTGGCGGGGCGGTTGTAGACCTCCTCGGGCGTGGCGATCTGTTCGACCCGGCCGCGGTTCATCACCGCGATCCGGTCGCTCATCGTCAGCGCCTCCTCCTGGTCGTGGGTGACGTAGACGAAGGTGATGCCGACGTCGCGCTGGATCCGCTTCAGCTCCACCTGCAGTTCCTTGCGCAGCTTCAGGTCGAGCGCGCCGAGCGGCTCGTCGAGGAGGAGGACCTTGGGAAGGTTGACGAGCGCCCGCGCCAGCGCGACCCGTTGCTGCATCCCGCCGGAGAGCTGGGAGGGACGCCGATTTGCCTCCGCGGCGAGGCCGACCCGCTCCAGCTCGGCCTTGACCCGTTTGGCGATCTCGCCCTTCGGGACCTTCTTGCGCTTCAGCCCGAAGCCGACGTTGGCCTCGACGCTGAGGTGGGGGAAGAGCGCGTAGCTCTGGAAGACGGTGTTGGTCGGGCGCTTGTGCGGAGGCAGCTGCGCCACGTCCTCCCCCTCGATCCGGACTTCGCCGCTGGTCGGCCGCTCGAAGCCGGCGATCATCCGCAGCGTCGTCGTCTTGCCGCAGCCGCTGGGGCCGAGCAGGGTGAAGAACTCGCCCTGCGCCAGCTCGAGGTCGAGGTCGTCGACGGCGGCCAGCTGGTCGAAGCGCTTGGTCACGCTCCGCAGCTCGACGCTGGGGGTCTCTCCTCGGTCGTCCATTCCGGTCTATCAGCCCCCTCTCGGTGGTTCGGGTACCCGGAAGCCCTGACTACCTAATCGCGACGGTAAGCCCCGGTGGATCAACGCGCAAGGGGCGAATGTCCTAAAAGCACAGGAGTGACTTGTACAGGACGTACAAGCCGAGTTCCAGTCCTTGACCCAAAGACCACTTGCGAATGTTGGTTTCTGGGTCTAGCTTTGTCCAGAACGTCGTAATCCGAGGAGGAGGGCTCCATGGCCACCGCGTCGCAAGCCCCGGCAGCAACCGATCTTCAGCAACTTGCCCGCGATCACCTCTGGATGCACTTCTCGAGGATGGGCGCCTACGGGCCGGACCACGAGGTCCCGATCATCACCCGCGCCGAGGGCTGTTACGTCTTCGACGAACACGGCAACCGCTATCTCGACGGCCTTTCCGGCCTCTTCTGCGTCAACGCCGGCCACGGCCGCACCGAGTACGGCGAGGCGGCCGCCCGCCAGGTCGAAGAGCTCGACTTCTACACGCTTTGGTCCTACGCACACCCCAAGGCGATCGAACTGGCGGCGCGGATCGCCTCGCTGGCCCCCGGCGACCTCAACCGCGTCTTCTTCACCTCCGGCGGCTCGGAGGCGGTCGAGTCGGCGCTGAAGCTGGCCCGCAACTACCACCGCATCCACGGCAAAGGCCAGAAGCACAAGGTGATCGCCCGCGAGGTCGCCTACCACGGCACCTCGCTGGGGGCGCTCTCGGCCACCGGCATCACCGAGCTGCGCAGCCAGTTCGAGCCGCTGACGCCGGGCGGCTGCCACGTCCCCAACACCAACATCTACCGCTGGCCCGAGGAGCGCGACCCGCTCTGGGCGGCGGACGCGATCGAGGAGCGGATCGTCTTCGAGGGGCCGGAGACGGTCGCCGCGGTGATCCTCGAGCCGGTGCAGAACGCCGGCGGCTGCTTCGTCCCGCCCGACGGCTACTTCCAGCGGGTGCGGGAGATCTGCGACACCTACGACGTGCTGATGATCTCCGACGAGGTGATCTGCGCCTGGGGCCGTCTCGGCCACTACTTCGGCTGCGAACGCTTCGACTACGTCCCCGACCTCGTCACGGTCGCCAAGGCGCTGACCTCGGCCTACGCGCCGATGGGCGGCGTCGTCGCCTCCGACAAGGTCGCGGAGCCGTTCATGCAGGGCGACGCCTCCTTCGCCCACGGCTTCACCTTCGCCGGTCACCCGATCGCCGCGGCGATCGCGATGGCCAACCTCGACGTCTTCGAGCGCGAGGACTTGTGCGGGCACGTCTTGCGCAAGGAGGGGGAGTTCCGGCAGATGCTCGAGTCCCTGCACGAGCTGCCGATCGTCGGCGACGTGCGCGGTGCCGGCTACTTCCACGCGGTCGAGCTGGTCAAAGACAAGGAAACGAAAGAGAGCTTCAACGACGAGGAGTCCGAGGAACTGCTGCGCGGCTTTCTCTCCGGCGAGCTCTACAAGCGCGGGTTGATCTGTCGGGCCGACGACCGCGGCGACCCGGTGGTGCAGTTGTCGCCGCCGCTGATCGCCGACACCCAGCAGTTCGAAGAGATCCACGACGTGCTGCACTCCGTCCTCGGCGAGGCGTGGGATCGGGTGGTCGGCGGCTCGCGCAAGGGCTCGTCCGCGGAACCCCGACGGCGGTCGTCGCTCTAAAGGGGGCGGCGGTGCTCACCGTCCAGAGCCTGCTCGACGAGCTCGACCTCGAGCTCGCGGCCGGCGTGGACGCGGCCGCGGCGCCGGTGCGCTGGGTCCACATCTCCGAGCTCGAGGACCCGACCCCGTGGCTCTCCGGCGGCGAGCTGATGCTGACCACCGGGATCCCCCTCGACAGCGCCGCCAAGCAGCGCGCCTTCATCCGCATCCTCGCCGACCGCAACCTCGCCGGGCTCGGCTTCGGGACCGGCTTCAACCACAAATCGCTGCCGAAGGCTCTGGTCTACGAGGCCGAGAAGCACGAGTTCCCGCTCTTCGAGGTGCCCTACTCGACCCCGTTCATCGCGATCACCGAGAAAGCCTTCGCCCGCCTCGTCAACGAGCAGTACGAGGTCCTGCAGCGGGGGATCGCGGTGCAGCGGCGGCTCGAGCGGCTGGTCCTCGAGGAGCGCGGGCTGGAGGAAATCGCCGCCACCGTCGCCTCGGCGGTCGGGGGGACGGTCGCAGTCCTCGACGGCCGCGGCGAGCGGCTGGCGGGCAAGGGCTTCCGCCGCCAGCTCTCGGCCGAGGCGATCGCAATGATTCGCAAGGAAGCGCTGAGCCACGCGGGCGACGGCCACCCCTTCGTCCCCTCGCACCCGAACGTCGCCGGGCGGGCGCTGGCCCACCCGGTGATCTCGCCGGGCGGCGGCCCCCCGCAGGCGTGGGTCGTGATCGTCCGCGACTCCGGCGGCCTCGGCGACTTCGAGCGGCTGATCCTGCAGCAGGCGGTGGCGGTGGTGGCGCTGGAGCTGATGCGGCGTCGGGTCGCGCGCGAGACCGAGCGGCGGCTCGCCGGCGACGTCCTCGCCGCCGCCCTCGGCGGGCGGATGGACCCGGCCGAGCTGCGCCGCCGGCTCGAGCCCTTCGGGATCGGCGAGGAAGCCGCGGTGCTCGTCTTCCAGCTCGACGACCCGAGCGAGGCGGCCGCCTCGCTGGAAGCGGCGCTCACGGCCGATGGCTGCTCAGGCGTGGTCGCCCCCCACAGCGCCGGCGGCCGGGAAGTGCTCTGCGCGGTGGTCGACTGCGCCGATCGCGATGCGGTCGAGGTGGCGACCGAGGCGCGGCGCGACCTCGCTCGCGAGCGCAGCGCGGTGCGGGCCGCCGTCAGCCGCCCGGCCCCGCCGGACCGCCTCCGCCACTCCTTCCACGAGGCGCGCTGCGCCCTGGAGGCGACCGCCTTCGACAACGGCTCGGCCCCGGAGGTCGCCTCCTGGCGCGACCTCGGCGCCTTCACCCTGCTGCTCTCGATCCAGGACGACGACGCGCTCGACCTCTACTGCGACAGCGTCCTCGGGCCGATCGAGCGCGGCGACGAGGAGTACGGCGGCGAGCTGCTGCGCTCGCTGGAGGCCTTCATCGAGCAGAACGGCCAGTGGGAGCGAGCTGCCCGCCAGGTCTACTGCCACCGCCACACGCTGCGCTACCGGATGCGCAAGGTGGAAGAGCTGACGGGCCGCGATCTCTCCCGGGCCCACGACCGCATCGAGTTCTGGTTGGCCCTGCGAGCGAGGGAGCTGGTCGCATGAAGATTGGAGTTCCGACCGAGATCAAGTCCGACGAGTACCGCGTCGCCGTCACCCCGGCGGGGGTGCGGGAACTGTCCGAGCACGGGCACGAAGTCCTGGTCCAGGCGGGGGCCGGCGAGGGCAGCGCGATCGCCGACGCCTCCTACGAGGCACAGGGGGCGACGATCGTCCCCGACGCCGCCGGCGTGTTCGAGGCGGCGGAGATGATCCTCCACGTCAAGGAGCTGCAGCCGAGTGAGATCGAGATGCTGCGGCCGGGGCAGCTGCTCTTCACCTACCTGCACCTGGCGCCCGACCCCGAGCAGACGCGCGGGCTCTGCGGCTCCGGGGTGACCGCGATCGCCTACGAGACCGTCGAGGACGCGCATGGCCGGCTGCCGCTGCTGGCGCCGATGAGCGAGGTGGCGGGGAAGATCGCCACCCAGGCCGGCGCCTTCATGCTGGAGAAGCCGATGGGGGGTCGGGGGATCCTGCTGGGAGGGGTGCCCGGGGTCGCCGCCGCCAACGTGATGGTGATCGGCGGCGGCGTCGTCGGGATGAACGCCGCCTTCATCGCGATCGGGATGGAAGCCGACGTCTTCGTCTACGACCGCTCGATCGATCGCCTGCGGGAGCTCGAAGTCGACTTCGGCGGCCGCTGCTCGACGGTCTACTCGACGACGCTGGCGATCGAGGAGATGTTGCCCCAGGCAGACCTCGTGATCGGCGCCGTGCTCGTGCACGGGGCGCGGGCGCCCTACGTGATCCGCCGCGAGCAGCTGGCGCTGATGAAGCCCGGCGCGGTGCTGGTCGACGTCGCGATCGACCAGGGCGGTTGCTTTGAGACCTCGCGGCCGACGACGCATCGCGAGCCGACCTTCGAGGTCGACGGGATCACCCACTACTGCGTCGCCAACATGCCCGGCGCGGTGCCGATCACCTCGACCCACGCGCTCACCAACGCGACCCTGCCCTACGCGATCGCCCTCGCCGACCACGGCGTCGCCGAGGCGATCCGGCGCGATCCCGGGCTGCGGCTGGGGGTCAACGTCGCCGGCGGCAAGGTGACGCACCCGGCGGTGGCCGAGGGCGTGGGGATGGAGTACGTCCCGGTCGAGGACGCGCTGGGGCTGGAACAGGCGGTCAAGGGGTAGAGCGAACTTGAAAACGAAGATCCAGGGGGAGCTGAGATGAGCACCTACGCAGTAGTCAACCCGGCCACCGGCGAGACGGTCAAGGAGTATCCGGAGATCAGCGACGAGGAGCTCCGCGCCGCGATCGACCGCTGCGACCGGGCCTCGAAGTCCTGGCCCGGCTCGACCTCCGTGGCCGACCGCGCGGCGCTGGTGCGCAGGGTCAGCGAGCTGCACTCCGAGCGGCGCCAGGAGCTGGCCGAGATCGTCGTCCGCGAGATGGGCAAGCCGATCGAGCAGGCGCTGATGGAGGTCGACTTCGCCTCGATGATCTACGGCTTCTACGCCGACAACGCCGAGGACCTGATGGCCGACGAGCCGATCCAGCTCTCCGAAGGCGAGGGCAGCGCGGTGATCCGCCGCAGCCCCTTCGGCGTCCTGCTCGGGATCATGCCCTGGAACTTCCCCTACTACCAGGTGGCCCGCTTCGCCGGCCCGAACCTGGTGATCGGCAACACGATCCTGCTCAAGCACGCGCCGCAGTGCCCGGAATCGGCGGAGGCGATGCAGCGGATCTTCGATGACGCCGGCTTCCCCGAGGGTTGCTACGAGAACGTCTACGCGACCAACGAGCAGATCGAGTGGGTGATCGCCGACCCGCGCGTGCACGGGGTGTCGGTGACCGGCTCGGAGCGGGCCGGCTCCGCGGTCGCCTCGATTGCCGGCAAGCACCTGAAGAAGGTCGTGCTGGAGCTGGGCGGCTCGGACCCGTTCATCCTCCTCGGCACCGACGACCTCGACGAAGCGGTGACCGCGGCGGCCGAAGCGCGGCTCGACAACACCGGCCAGTCCTGCAACGCGGCGAAGCGGTTCATCGTCGTCGACGAGCTCTACGACGACTTCCTCGAGAAGTTCAAAGAGCAGCTGGGCGGGGCGAAGCCCGGCGACCCGACGGCAGAGGACACCGCGGTCGGGCCGCTCTCATCCCAGACCGCGGCGGACCGGCTCGAGGACCAGGTCAAGCGGGCGATCGAGAACGGGGCCGAGGTCGTCGTCGGCGGCAACCGCGACGGCAACTTCTTCGAACCGACGATCCTCACCGGGATCAAGCCGGGCGACGAGGCCTCCCAGGAAGAGTTCTTCGGGCCGGTCGCGCAGGTCTACAAGGTCTCCTCCGAGGAGGAGGCGGTGGAGCTCGCCAACCAGACCCCGTTCGGGCTCGGCTCCTACGTGATGACGACCGACAAGGAGCAGGCCGAGCGGGTCGCCGACCGGATCGAAGCCGGGATGGTCTACGTCAACCTGGTCGGGGCGGACGCCCCAGAGCTGCCCTTCGGCGGCTTCAAGCGCTCCGGCTTCGGCCGCGAGCTGGGCCGCTACGGAGCCGACGAGTTCGTCAACAAGAAGCTGATCCGCAGCGCCTGAAGCTTTTCGCTCCGACGCGGGTTAGGTCGGGCATGACCAATACGATCCCGCCCTCGTGAGTCGCTTCCGGGGGGTCATCGCCTTGCTGCTGCTGGCATCCGCCGCTTTCGCGGCGATCGCCAGCGCGGCCGACAACGAAGGGGACGACGTGCCGCGCTGCCACGGCAGGCAGGCGGAGATCGTCGGCACCGATGGCGACGACGAGCTGCGGGGAACCCCGGAGCGCGACGTGATCTGGGGCGGCCCGGGCGACGACGTCATCTTCAGCAGCCTCGGCAACGACCTGATCTGCGGCGGGACGGGGACCGACGAGATGCACGGCGGCCGCGGCAACGACGAGGTCTACGGCGACGCCGGCGACGAGGACCAGGTCAACGGGAACCTCGGCGACGACAAGATCGTCGGCGGGGCCGGCGACCGCGACGAGGTCGCCGGCGACCTCGGGATCGACATCGTCAACGGCGGGCCCGGCGACGAAGACCTCGTCCACGGCGACTACGGCTACGACCGCATGTCCGGCGGCGCCGGGGCGGGGGACATCGCCTCCTTCGCGACGGCCCGGGCCGGCGGCAAGGGCAGCGGCGTCTGGGTCTCCCTGCAGGAGCACAAGGCCCGCGGCGACGGGCACGACAAGCTCTTCGGCTTCGAGAGCCTCGAAGGGTCGGCCTTCCGCGACACGCTGATCGGCAACCCGCAGGCGAACGTCATCGCCGGCGGCCTCGGCGACGACCACCTGGTCGGCGGAGGTGGCGCGGACACCCTCGACGGCGGCCAGGGAAGCGACGGCTGCGAGGGCGCCAAAGGCCGGACCGGCTCCTGCGGCAAGGAGCCGGCGCCGAGCGGCTCCGCCTACGTCCAGCTCAACCCGACCCCCGGCGGCGGCGCCGGCCTGCAGGTGGTCGGCGGCGGCGGCCGCGACCAGTTCGTCGTCGCCTTCGACGAAGCGACCCAGACCTTCGGCATCACCGCGAAAAAAGGCGTCGCGATCGGCCCCGGCTGCGCCCACGCCCCGCACAGCACGACCACCGTCTCCTGTCCCGCCGGCGGGCCCGGGCGCTGGTTGATGGCCGACCTCGGACCGGGCAACGATAGCCTCCGCGTCGAAGGGTCGCTGGAGTCGATCGGCAGCGTCCGCTTCGCCGGCGGCTTCGGCAACGACACGATCCACGCCGGCCCCGAGGACGACCTGGTCGAGTCCGGTCCGGGGGCGGACAAGCTCTACGGCGGCGACGGCGCCGACGGCCTGGTGGGCGGCCTGCCGGGACCGACCTTCCTCTACGGCGAAGGCAGCGGCGACCTGCTGGCGGCCGGCGGCGGCTGCGCCGGCGGGGCGCTGGTCGGCGGTCCCGGCCGCGACGACGCCTCCTTCGCCGAGACCCAGGCCCACCCCGGCCTGCTGATCGTCTCCTTCATGGCGCACGCGGCGTGGGTCACGACCGTCAGGGGCTGCAAGCACGTCCACCTCTCGCCGACCGACGAGGACATGGAGGGCTCCTTCGACTGGGACGTCCTGATCGGCGACGGCGGCCCCAACGCGATGCTCGGCCAGCCCGGGGAAGACCGCTTCTACGGGATGGGCGGCGAAGACATCATCGACGCCCGCGACGGCGTCAAGGACTTCTCGATCCAGTGCGGCCGCGGCCAGCCCCCGCGCCAGGTCAAGGTCAAAGGCAAAGGCGGGAAAACCGAAACGAAGGAGATCGAAGGCACCGGCGAGCCCGAGGGCCGCGCCATCACCGACTCCTTCGACCCCGCCCCCTACAACTGCGCCTTCGTCAAATACGGCACCCCCGTCCCCGGCCTCAACGGCTAGCCCCAGCGCCCACCTAACCCAGAGTGCTCCCGCCCAGGAGCGGCGAGCCGGGAACAAACGCCGGAAACTCCGTCAGCGCCGCACCCGCGGGACGGTCCGCGGGGGAGAACCAAGGTGGCGTTCGTCCTTTCCAGGACATATGCCCGGGAAAGGACGAACGCCGGCATCGCATCGGCGCCTGCAGGACGTTGCGACGCGACAGCACGGCGTCGTGTCCACGTCGCAGCTTCTCGCAATGGGGTACTGCGAAGACGTCATCCAGGAGTGGGCGCAGGCGGGGCGGTTGCATCGGCTGCACCAAGGGGTTTATGCGGTGGGGCATCGGCGGCTGTCTTGGCACTCGCGGTGCTGGGCCGCCGTTCTAGGGGCGGGAGCTAATGAGGTGGATGAAGTGGTGTGGCCCGCTGTCGCCAGCCATGGCTCCGCCGCGTACCTCTGGGGGATCTATCGGTATGCGCCGGAGCGGATCGACGTGACGGCGCCGATTCGGCGGCGGGCGAAGCGGAAGTTCGTCGTCCACTTCTCGTCGATCCTCGCTCCGGAGGATCGGGGGGAGCAGGAGGGAATTCCCGTCACCTCGGTGGCTCGGCTGTTGATGGACATGGCGATCCGGTCGAGACCGGAGCAGCTGGATCGTCTGCTGGAGCGCACCGAAGAACTCGGGCTCTTCGACCTGCATGCGCTCCAAGACGTGCTCGATCGCGCCGGCGGGCACCGCGGCCGGGGCAGGCTGCGGCGGGCGCTGGCGGTCTACCAGCCCGATCCCGCCTTCACCCGCTCGGGCTTCGAGAAGGACTTCCGCCGACGCGTTCGCCGCGCCGGCATCCCCGCCCCCTCGATGAACTTCAACGCGCACGGCTATGAGCTCGACGCCTACTGGCCCGACCTCCGCTTCGCGGTCGAACTCGACCTCTTCGAGACGCACGGCAGCCGCGCCGCCTTCGAGCGCGACCGACTCCGCCATGAGGAGCTGAAGCTGCTCGGAATCGAGATGATCCGCATCACCCGGCCGCGCCTGCAGCGGGAACCCGAGGCGGTGCTCGGCAACCTCGCCGCCCTCCTCGACCGCCGCCGCCGCGAGCTCGGTGCCCCGTGATCTAGGCTTCGCTGCATGGCACCGAAGACCGCTCAGGGCGTCGAGGCCGCGGCCGTCGCCGCCGCGATCGCCCAGTTCGAGGCGGAGTTCGCCGGCGCCCCAGCGCCCGAGGGATCGCAAACGCCCGCCTGGCAGCGGGCGGCCTTGCTCGAGGGCGTCAGCGCCAAGGAGACCATCGAGGACCTACGAGGAGGATCCGCATGGCTGTCGTGAAAATCATCGAGCTGGTCGGCAGCTCCAAGACGTCCACCGACGACGCCGCCAAACAGGCGCTGCTGCAGGCCCAGGGATCGCTGCGCAACATCCGCGCCGTCGACATCGTCTCCACCGGGATCCGCGGCGAGAACCTCGACGAGTACCGCGCCCACGTCCGCGTCGCATTCCTGATCGAGGGAACGGAGGTCGACTGATGGCAGGCGCACCGCAGGAGAGGGAGACGAAAGAAGTCTCGCGCGAGGAGGCCCGCAAGCTGATCGACGAGGGCGCCCAGCTGGTCGACGTGCGCGCCGACCACGAGTGGGAGGTCGGCCGCATCTCCGGCGCCACCCACGTGCCGCTGCCGGAGCTGCCGCAGCGGCTCGGGGAGATCGACAAGGACCGACCGGTCGTCCTCTACTGCCGCGGCGGCAACCGCTCGACGATGGCCACGGACGCCCTCGCCGATGCCGGCTACGACGCGGTCAAGCTCAGCGAGGGGATCGTCGGCTGGAGCGGGGAAGATCTGCCGCTGGAGCCCGAGGGCGGCTACGTCGCCGATTCCGGCCAGGCCTCGGCAATCCTCCAGGCGCAGAAAAAACCCTCCCATAGCTGAATTCGCTGCATCTGAGGCCCTTTCCGGAACCTTTTCTTCTGCTCAAGAAATTTAATACCTGAATCCCAATCAGGTTTGCTACCTTTCTGCCCATGGAGGTAGCCGTCGCAGAGAACAAGGAGCAGCGGGGCAAGGGCCGGGTCGGGACCCTGACGAACCCGGAGACCTACGAGAACGTCCCCGGCCACGTCATCCCGATCATCGAGCGCGAGTTCGACGACTTCGACAACGAAGCCGAGCAGTTCCTCTCCGGTGAGCTGGAAGAGAACCAGTTCATCGGCTTCCGCCTCAAACAGGGCGTCTACGGGCAGCGCCAGCCCGACGTCCAGATGATCCGGATCAAGCTTCCGTTCGGCGGGGTCACGCCTGAGCAGATGGACACCTTCGCCAGCGTCGTCGAGAAGTACGCGCCGCTGAACAAGGGCCACATCACGACCCGCCAGAACATCCAGATCCACCACGTGCCGCTGCGCGACACCGAGCTGCTGCTGCGGGAGATCGCCGAAGCCGGCCTCTCCTCCCGCGAGGGCTGCGGCAACACCGTCCGCAACGTCACCGGCGACCCCTGGGCCGGCGTCGCCGCCGACGAGATCTTCGACCCGACCGCCTACGGCACCGCCTACGTCCGCTACTTCGTCCGCCACCCGACGACGCAGCTGATGCCGCGCAAGATCAAGACCGCCTTCGACGGCTCCGACTCGAACCGCTCGATCACCGAAATCCACGACATCGCCTTCCTCGCCCGCGAAAGGGACGGGGTCAAGGGATTCGAGGTCCAGGTCGGCGGCGGCACCTCGATCATGGCCCGCGTCGCCCCGACCCTCTACGAGTTCGTCGAGGCCGACAACGGCGACTACCTCAAGGTCGCCGAGGCCGTCTTCCGCATCTTCGACCGCCAGGACTGGCTGCGCGTCAACCGCGCCCGCGCCCGGATCAAGGTCCTGATCGACAAGATCGGGATGGACGCCTTCCGCGAGCTCGTTGACGAGGAGCTGCAGGGCGAGTGGGTCGCCGAACGCGAATTCGGCCCCGAGCTGGTCGAGCGACTCGGCTTCGCCGTCGACGAGGAGGCCAACGCCCCCGAGCCGCCCCTCGCTCCGTCCTCGCCCAATGGCGACCGCACCGAGTTCGAGCGCTTCCTCGCCGGCAACGTCGAGCCGCAGCGCCAGGAGGGGTTCTCCACGGTCGAGGTCAAGATCACCCGCGGCGACCTCACCCCGGAGCAGTTCCGCGGCCTCGCCCAGATCATGCGCGAGTACACCGGCGGCTCCGCTCGCAGCACCGTGCAGCAGAACTTTGTCCTGCGCTGGGTTCGCGACGAGGCGCTCTACGACGTCTGGGAGCGGCTCGAGGCCCTCGGCCTCGGCGAGGCCGGCGCCCGCGAGATCACCGACACGGTGAGCTGCCCCGGCACCGATAGCTGCAAACTCGGGATCACCTCCTCGATGGGCCTCAACCGGGCGATCAAGGAGCGGGTCACCTCGATGCAGATCACCGACGAGCTGACCAAGCAGATCCACATCAAAATGAGCGGCTGCCCCAACGGCTGCAGCCAGCACCACATCGCCAACATCGGCTTCTACGGCGCCTCGCTGAAAGTCGGCGGCCGCCCGATGCCCGCCTACATCCCGCACATCGGCGGCAACTTCGAAGGCGGCCCGGTCGCCTTCGGCAAGCGGCTCAAATCCCGCCTGCCGGCGAAACGGGTCCCCGAGGCCGTCGAGCGCTGGATCGAGCTCTACGAGACCGAGCGCAACGAGGGCGAGGAGTTCAACCCGTTCGCCGAGCGCGTCGGCGCCGAGCCCTTCGAAGCTGCGGTCAAGGACCTGACCCTGCCGGCCGAGTTCAGCCTCGAGACGATGCAGGAGTTCATCGACTGGAACCGATCGAGCCCGTACGAGGTCGTGCGCGGAGAGGGGGAGTGCGCGATCTGAATCGCGCACGCCCGCGATGAAGCCGCCTCCCGTCACCCTCTCCGGCACCGTGCCCACACCGGCCGACCTCGACCACGAGGAGATCGCCGCCAAGCTCGAGCACGCCAGCGCCCAGGAGGCGATGGAGTGGATGTTCGAGAACTTCGGCGAGCGCCACTACATCGCCTGCTCGTTCCAGAAAACGAGCAGCGTCACCGCCCACCTGGCGAGCGCGGTCAACCCCGAGGCGCGCTTCTTCTACCTCGACACCGACGTCCTCTTCGATGAGAGCTACGAGACCCGCGACCGGCTCGCCGAGGCGCTGGGGATCGAGTTCGACCGCTTCCACAACCTCACCCTCTCCGAGCAGGAGGCCGAGCACGGGCCGGAGCTTTGGAACCGCGACCCCGACGCCTGCTGCGGCATCCGCAAGGTCGAGCCGATGCGCCGGGCGCTTTCTTCCGTAGACTGCTGGGTCGCCGGCGTCCGCCGGGCAGACTCCAGCAGCCGTTCCAAGACGCCGAAGTTCGGCTGGGACAAGCGCTTCAACCTCTGGAAGCTGAACCCCCTCGCGGACTGGACCGAGCGCGACGTTTGGAACTACATCCGTGAGCACCACCTCCCGTACAACCCGCTTCACGATCGCGGCTATCCCTCGATCGGATGCACCCACTGCACCCAGCCGGTCGAACCGGGTGGGGATCTGCGCGCAGGCCGCTGGACGGGCCTGGCAAAGACCGAGTGCGGGATCAACTAGCGGCAACCGGCAAGCCGCCTCCTACGCCCTTCCTGAGTAAGACCCTTTCCCCCAACCCCCTAACAAGGTGAGATGAGCGAGACGATGGCTGAGTTGTCCCTGACCCTTTCCGAGCGCCACACGGCGGACTTCGAGATGATCGGCAACGGCGGCTTCGCGCCGCTGACCGGCTTCCAGGGCTCCGCCGATTGGGAGCGCGTCTGCAGCGAGATGCGGACCGCCGACGGCGATTACTGGCCGATCCCGATCACCCTGGCGAGCGACCTCGAGTGCGAGGTCGGCGACGTGATCGAGCTCTCCTCCGACGAAGGCAAGAAGCTGGGCCGCCTCACCGTCGAGGAGATCTGGGAGCGCGACGTCAAGCGCGAGGCCGAGCAGGTCTACGGGACCACCGACGAGGCCCACCCCGGCGTCGCCGCGATCTACGAGGAGGGCAACCGCATGCTCGCCGGCCCGATCGAGGTCGACGCCCTGCCCGACCACGACGAGGCCTTCATGCGGCGCTACAAGACGCCGGCCGAGCACAAAGCGGACTTCGAGGCGCGCGGCTGGAAGAAGATCGTCGCCTTCCAGACCCGCAACCCGATCCACCGCGCCCACGAGTACCTGACCAAGGCCGCTCTGGAGACCTGCGACGGCCTCTTCATCCACCCGCTGATCGGCAAGACCAAGGCCGGCGACATCCCCGCCGAGGTGCGGATGCGCTGCTACGAGGTGCTGATGGAGAACTACTACCCGCAGGACCGGGTCGTGCTCGGCGTCAAGCCGGCGAAGATGCACTACGCGGGGCCCCGCGAGGCTGTCCTGCACGCGATCGTCCGCCGCAACTACGGCGCGACGCACTTCATCGTCGGCCGCGACCACGCCGGCGCCGGCGACTACTACGGCACCTACGACGCCCAGAAGATCTTCGACGAGATCGACATCGAGGAGCTCGGGATCGAGCCGCTGATGTTCGAGCACACCTTCTGGTGCAACGAGTGCGAGGGACTGGCTTCGAACAAGACCTGCCCCCACGACCAAGACGCGCGCCTGTTCCTTTCCGGGACCAAGGTCCGGGAAATGCTCGGCAACGGCGAACGGCCGCCGCACGAGTTCTCGCGCGACGAGGTCGCCGACATCCTGATCGACGCTTACAAGGAGGACTGACGTAAATGGCTGGTGAGAAGGGCTTCACCCTCTGGTTCACCGGGCTCTCCGGGTCCGGCAAGACGACTATCTCTCGGCAGCTGGAGGGCCACCTGCGCGAGCGCGGCTCGAAGCTGGAGATCCTCGACGGCGACGTCGTCCGGGAAAACCTCTCCAAGGGCCTCGGCTTCTCGAAGGAGGACCGCGACACCAACATCCGTCGCATCGCCTTCGTCGCCGACCTGCTCAGCCGCAACGGCGTGCCGGTGATCACCGCCGCGATCTCCCCCTACAAGGAGATCCGCGACGAGGCGCGCGAGCTGATGGGCGACCGCTTCGTCGAGGTCTTCGTCAAGGCCTCGGTCGACACCTGCGCCGAGCGCGACGTCAAGGGCCTCTACGAGAAAGCCTTCAAAGGCGAGATCAAAGAATTCACCGGCGTCTCTGATCCCTACGAGGAGCCGGAGAACCCGGAGTTCGTCTGCGACACCGAAAACGAGACCCCCGAGGAGTCGGCCGAGAAGCTGCTGGCCTACCTCGAAGAGCGCGGCTTCGTGCCGGCCAAGGAGGCCGCGGCGGCCTAGTTCCGCTTCGGCTCGCGAGTTTCGGAAGGGGCGGCCAGGTGCCGCCCCTTTTCTATGGGCGCGGCGGCACCTGGGGCTCGCCCAGCCCGAAGGTGTCGTAGGCGCCGAACTCGGCGAAGGTCTTGTGGGTGGGGCCGTGGTAGTCGGAGCTGGCGGTGGGGACGAGGCCGAGCTCGTCGCAGAGGCGCAGGAGGTGCTCGGTCTGCTCCTCGGTGTGGCTGGGGTAGAAGGCCTCGATCCCGTCCGGCTTCAGGGAGCGGACCAGGTCCTCGACCTGGTCGGGGTCCTTGACGTCCCAATAGGGGTGCGCGACGACGGCGACGCCGCCGGCCTCCCGGATCGTCGCCACCGCCTCCTCGGCGGTCGGCCAGCGGCGGGGGACGAAGGCCTTGGCGCCGGGCACCAGGTACTCCTCGAAGAACGGCCCCAGGTCGCCGGTCGCACCGGCGGCGCGGGCGATGTGGGGGCGGCCGATCGAGTCGGCGGCGCCGGCCTCGCGGATCGCGTCGTCCAACGTCAGGTCGAAGCCCTCCCGCCGCAGGTTGTCGACGATCTCTCCCGCCCGCGAGCGCCGCTCCTCCTGCGCCCGGTCGCAGGCCGGCGCGATCTTCTCCAGGTCGATCCAGTAGCCGCAGACGTGCAGGTCTTCCGCATACCGGTGGACGCAGGACATCTCGATCGCGGGAACCAGCTCGACCCCAAGCTTCTTCGCGGCCTCCGCCGCCTCAGGAACCCCCGCAACGGCGTCGTGATCGGTCAGCGCCAGCGTGGTGACCCCAGCTTTCGCAGCTTCAGCGACGACCTCGGACGGCCCCAGCTGCCCATCGGAGACCGTGGAATGGCTCTGCAGCTCAATCAACATCGGCTGCGCACCCTAGCTATGGCCCGGCTCGAGGGTCGTGAGGGTCCTACCCCAGACACTCAACATCGAGCCATAGCGAGATGTGTCTGGGGTGGGACCCTCACGACCCTCTCCTGCGCCCAGATAAATAGACTGCGCCGCCGTGTTCCAGAAGGTCCTCATAGCCAACCGCGGCGAGATCGCGATCCGGGTCGCCCGCACCCTCAAGGAGATGGGCATCGTCTCGGTCGCCGTCTACTCGGAGATCGACCGCGACGCCCCCCACGTGCGCGAGGCCGACGAGGCCTTCCTGATCGGCCCCGCGGTCCCGGCCGAGAGCTACCTCAACATCCCGAAGATCATCGAGACCGCGAAGGAGGCCGGCGCCGAAGGGATCCACCCCGGCTACGGCTTCCTCGCCGAGAACGCGGAGATGGCGCGCGCCTGCGCCGAGGCCGGGATCACCTGGATCGGCCCGCCGCCCGAGTCGATCGAAGCGATGGGGTCGAAGACCAAAGCGCGCGAGATCATGGAGGAGGCCGGGGTGCCGATCGTCCCCGGCTCGACCGAGGTCGCCAAGGACCTGGAGGACGCGAAGCGCCAGGCCGACGAAGCCGGCTACCCCGTCGCCTGCAAGGCCGCGGGCGGCGGCGGCGGCAAGGGCTTCCGCGTCGCGATGACGCCCGACGACCTGCAGGAGGCCTACGAGGGCTCCTCACGCGAAGGCGAGAAGTTCTTCTCCGACCCCCGCGTCTACGTCGAGCGCTACCTGGAGGACCCGCGCCACGTCGAGGTCCAGGTCCTGGCCGACTCGCACGGCAACGTGATCCACCTCGGCGAGCGCGACTGCTCGCTGCAGCGCCGCCACCAGAAGGTGGTCGAGGAGGCGCCGGGGCCGCACGTCGACGAGGAGATGCGGGAGCGGATCGGGAAGATCGCCACCGACGCGGCAGCCGCCGTCGGCTACCGCGGCGCCGGCACGATCGAGGGGATGCAGGTCGGCGACGAGTACTTCTTCCTCGAGATGAACACCCGCGTCCAGGTCGAGCACTGCGTGACCGAGATGGTCACCGGCATCGACATCGTCCGCGAGCAGATCCTGATCGCCGCCGGCGAGCCGCTCTCGATCGCCCAGGAGGACGTGAGGCTGAACGGCTGGTCGATCGAGTGCCGGATCAACGCCGAGGCCGCCCACAAGAACTACGCCCCGGCCCCGGGACCGATCGGCGAGTCCTACCGCGAGCCCTCCGGCCCCGGCGTCCGCGTCGACTCCGGCGTCGAGGCCGGCTCCGAGGTGACGCCGATGTACGACCCGATGGTGGCCAAGCTGATCGTCTGGGACGTCGACCGCGAGAAGGCGACCCGGCGGATGCTGCGGGCGCTCGGCGAATACGACTCCGGCGGCCTCACCACCCTGATCCCCTTCCATGAAGCGATCCTCGCCACCGAGCAGTGGGCGCGCGGGGAGACCTGCCGCGACCTGATGGAAGACAAGGAGTGGCTGAAGACGACGGCGCCCGCCGACGCGAAGCCGCCCGAGCCCTCCGATGACGGCGGCGAGATGCTGACCCGCGACTACAAGGTCGAGGTCGGCGGCAAGCTCTTCGACGTCAAGGTGATCGGCGAGGCTCCGGCTGGCGGCGTTGCCGCGCCTGCCGCGGCGGGAGGGAAGAAACCGCCGAAGCGCGAGCGCAAGGGCGGCGGCGGTCCCAGCGCCTCCAGCGACGCCCTCCCCTCGCCGCTCCAGGGCACCGTCCTCAAAGTCGCCGTCGAGCAGGGCGCCGAGGTCTCCGAGGGCGACCTAATCTGCGTGATCGAGGCGATGAAGATGGAGAACGAGATCACCGCCCACAAATCGGGCAAGGTCGAAGACCTCCCCATCTCCGAAGGCACCGCGGTGGGCAGCGGCGACACCCTCGCCGTCATCAAGTAGCTCCTCTTCCGAGCGCCAGCTAACGCCCGAAGCCGGAGGGGGATGACCCCCTGAACGGCTTGTACTTCTCGGGCAGGCGAATCACGCTCCGACAGCTACGACTCCACCCGAGCAAGTTGAGTGAAGGGGGTCATCCCCCTCCGGCTACCCACTGCGTTTGTGGTGCCGCTGTTCTTCGCGTTCCTTTTCCTTCTGCCGTTCTTCTTCCCGCCGCTGCTTGTCGACCTTGCGTTGCTGTTCGCGGGTGAGCGGGAATTTCGGCGCCACTTCCTGGCAGGCGCGGCCGACGCAGGCCTCGAGGCGGATCAGCTGGGCGTGGAGGAAGGCGCGGATCGGCGAGAGGTTGCGGACGCGGATCAGGTTGTTGAGCTCGTAGGGGTCCTTGGTGATGTCGTAGAGCTCTTTCTCGCCGTCGGGCCACTCGATGTACTTGTAGGGGCCGAGGCGGATTCCCTCGTAGTCCTTCGGCGGCGCCACGATCGAGGCGCTGGCGCCGTCCGTGGAGGCGGATCGGGCCTGGACGCCCTTCACCGGGCGCTGTCCGGTCGGTTCCCCGTTGGCTTCGACGTCGGCGGTCTCGACGAAGGACTCGAAGAGGATCGGCCGTCGCGAGCGCAGGCTCGGGTCGCGCATGAAGGGGACCAGCGAACGGCCGTCGACCGACTTGTCGGCTTTGACGCCGGCCAGTTCCAGCAGGGTCGGGGCGATGTCGACGTTGGCCGCCAGCTCGCCCGTCGAGGTCCCCGGCTTGATCCCCGGCCCCCGGATCAGCAGCGGCAGGTGGGTGGCCGGCTCGTAGGCGAGGAACTTGCCGCCGGTGAGGCGGTGCTCGCCGTAGAAGAAGCCGTTGTCGGAGGTGAAGACGATGTAGGTGTTGCGCAGCCGGTGCAGGCCGCCGAGCGTGTCGACGATCAGTTTCACGCCTTCGTCGACCGAGCGCAGCGACTCCAGCGCCTTCTGGTAGTAGACGCGGTAGGTGTGGACCTCGGTCGGGGAGAGGTAGGGGGCTTCGCGGATGAAGCGTGGCTTGTCGGCGACGTTGCCCTCGTTGAACCCCTGCGAGCGGCTGTGCGGGTAGGGCGCGCCGGTGAAGGTGCCGTAGTGGCGGGTCGCCGGCTCGGGCCCCGCGGGGCGGCGGAAGTCGCCGTGCGGCGCGGTGTAGTCCAGCTGCAGGTAGAAGGGCTGTTCGGGCGAGGTCTGGGTCAGCTCTTCCCAGGCGATCGTGTTGAAGCGGTCGGTCTCGTAGAAGCAGGGTTTGCCTTCCAGCGGCGCGCTCGGGCAGCCGAAGTCGTCGCGTTCGCCGTATTCGCGCGTTTCCCAGCTGCCGGGGTCGCCGTAGGGGCCGTCGATCGAGCCGTTGTTGTTGAGCCGGTAGCCGTAGAAGAAGTGCTCGGTGTCGGCCTTCAGCACCGAGTGCCAGGCGCTCCAGCCCGGCGGTACGTCGGTGCCGGTGTCGAAGGGTTCGTCGCCGTAGCCGTTGAGGAACTTGCCGATGTGGATCGTCCGGTAGCCGGCGCCCTGCAGCCAGGTGGCGATGTTGTGGGTGTAGGCGGCGCGGGCCTTGAAGCCGGTGTAGCCGCCGTTCGGCGGCACGTTGCCGCGGACGTTGTGGCTGTGGGCGTAGCGCCCGGTGAGGAGGCTGACCCGCGAGGGGCAGCAGAGGGGGTAGGGGACGTAGTAGCGGTTGAAGGTGATGCCGCGGTTGGCGATCAGCGCGTGCGTGTAGGGCATCGCCTGCACTTCGATGCCGCCGACGTCGAAGCTGGCGTAGAGCTGGTCGAGCGTCTCGTCGTCGGTCTGGATGACGACGAAGCTCGGTTTTTCGGCCGCGGTTTCGGCCGCCTCGGCTTGCGGCCGGCTGGCGAGGGAGACGCTCCCCAGCAGCAACAGGAGCGCGAGGATGACTGCGAAGCGGCTCCGCGCACGGGCAGGCAGCTGACTGGGATGTAGAAGGGGAGTCTGCATCAGCGAGTCGGGTGGCGCGATACCCACGAAACCGGCGCCTCACGCCTGAGTTGCGGCCTGAAAGCTAGAAGACGCTCAGGACGCGCCGAGCTTTTTCACTGCTTCGCGAAAGTTTTTAACCGTCGCGCTGGGGGCTTTGCGCCCTTCCAGTTTCTCGCCGTGGCGGTTGACCCAGATCACCGGCACGTTCATTTTCAGCACCGGGGCGATGTCGGTCGCGTAGTCGGAGCCGATGTGGAGCCAGCCTTTCTTGCCGCCGATTCGCCGCGCGCACTCTTTGAAGTGGACGGGGTCTGGCTTGTAGCTGCGCACCTGCTGGGCGGTGACGACGAGGTCGAGTTCGGTCCGCAGGTGACGGCGGCTGATCCCCAGAAGTTTGTCGTCGACGTTGGAGACGATCCCGATCTCGTACTTCTTGCCGAGCCGGTCCATCGCCGCGTTGGCCTCGCGGAAAGGCAGCCAGTAGGCAACGCTGTTGGGCAGGAACTGGGCGCGGGAGGGCTCGACTTCCCAGCCGATCTCACCGGCGACTTTGACGATCGTGCGGCGCAGCACCTCGGCGTAGAGCTCGTAGGAGCCGGCCATGATCTCCGCCTGCACTTCCATGAAGCGCTCCAGGAACGGCCCCTCTTCGAAGGAGAAGCCGTCTTTGGCCGCCTCTTTCTTGCAGGCCTCGATGATCCCCTTCTCCCAGTCGATGAGGGTGCCGTAACAGTCGGTGGTCACCCATTTGATGTTTTTGAGACTGGGCAGGGGCATGAGCGAGCGCGGCATTATGTCATTCGGATAGTCTGCCGCGCTGCGCTCCCCCCAGCGCCGCTCTCAGACATGGACCTTCTCGAGTATCAGGGCAAGCAGCTGTTCGCCAAGCACGGCATCGCCGTGCCGAGCGGCGAGGTAGCGAACACGGTCGAGGACGCCGTCGCCGCGGCGGAGAAGATCGGCTACCCCTGCGCGATCAAGGCGCAGGTCCTGATCGGCGGCCGCGGCAAGGCCGGCGGGATAAAGATCGCCCAGAATGCCGAGGAGGCGCGCGAGCACGCCGACGCGATCCTCGGCATGGACATCGTCGGCCCTCACGGCGAGGGGCCCTTCCGGGTCGACCAGGTCTGGGTCGAGGGCGGCTCCGACATCGCCGAGGAGTACTACGCCTCGGTCATCCTCGATCGCGGTGAGAAGAAGCTGCTGGCGATGGTCTCCGCCAAAGGCGGGATGGACATCGAGGCGGTCGCCGCCGAGGACCCCGACGCCCTGGTCAAACGGCACATCGACCCGAGCGGGTTCGACGCCGCCGCCGCGCGATCGATCGTCGCCGACGCCGGCCTCGCCGAGGACGCGCTCGACGACGCTGCCGAGGTGCTGGTGAAGCTGGCCGAGGTGGCGCGCGAGGAGGACGCGACCCTGATCGAGGTCAACCCGCTGATCGCCACCGCCGGCCGCGAGGTCGTCGCCCTGGACTCGAAGGTGACGATCGACGGCAACGCCCTCTTCCGCCACCAAGACCTGGCCGAGATCGCCGACACCGTCGACGACCCGCAGGAGCAGATGGCGAAGGAAAAGGGCCTCACCTACGTCAAATTGGACGGCAACGTCGGCATCCTCGCCAACGGCGCCGGCCTCTGCATGTCGACCCTCGATGTCGTCGCCCAGGCCGGCGGCGCGCCCGCCAACTTCCTCGACGCCGGCGGCGGCTCCAAAGCCGAGGCGATCGTCAACGCGCTCGAAGTCATCAAGTCAGACGCGAAGGTGAGCGCGATCCTCTTCAACATCTTCGGCGGCATCACCCGCTGCGACGAGATCGCCAACGGGATCGTCACCGCCTCCCAGCAGATCGACCTCGGGATGCCGCTGGTCGTCCGCCTCGACGGCACGAACTCGGAGGAGGGGCTGCGGATCCTGGCCGAGGCCGACCTGCCGAACCTGCACCAGGAGAAGACGATGCTGGACGCCGCCCGTCGCGTCGTCGAGCTCGCCGGGGGCGCCGCATGAGCATCATCGTCGACGAGGGGACGAAGCTCGCCGTCTCCGGCCTGACCGGCCGCGAGGGCTCCTTCCACGGCCTCCGCAACAAGGCCTACGGGACCGACCTCGTCGCCGGGGTCACCCCCGGCAAGGGCGGCCAGGACGTCGAGGGGACGCCGGTCTTCGACACGATCGCCGAGGCGGTCGCCGAGGCCGGTGCCAACACCTCGATGATCTTCGTTCCCGCCCGCTTCGCCGCGGCCGCCATAAACGAGGCGATCGACTCCGGGGTCGAGACGGTGATCGCGATCACCGAGGGGATCCCGGTCCTCGACATGCTCTCCACCTACTGGAAGGCGAAGGAGAAGGGCGTGCGGCTGATCGGGCCGAACTGCCCGGGCGTGCTCTCGCCGGGCAAGGCCAACGTCGGCATCATCCCCGCCCAGTTCTTCGACCCGGGCCCGATCGGGGTCGTCTCCAAGAGCGGCACCCTGACCTACCAGATCGGCAACGAGCTGAAGCAGGCCGGGACCGGCAACTCCTCGATCGTCGGCATCGGCGGCGACCCGATCGTCGGCTCCGACTTCATCGACATCCTCAAGCTCTACGAGGCCGACCCCGACACCGAGCTGATCGTGATGGTCGGCGAGATCGGCGGCGACGCCGAGGAGCAGGCGGCCGAGTTCATCGCCTCCGACATCAGCAAGCCGGTCGTCGCCTACATCGCTGGCTTCACCGCGCCCCCGGGCAAGCAGATGGGCCACGCCGGCGCGATCATCTCCGGCTCCTCGGGCACCGCCCAGGCGAAGAAAGACGCTCTAGAAGCCAAGGGCGTGCGGGTCGGCGAAAGCCCGACCGAGACGGCGGCGATCGCCGCCGAGATGCTGCGCTCGCTCTAGACGTCCAGTAGCTGGCGAATCTCTGCGGCGAGCTGGTCCGCTTCGCGGTCGAGTCGACGGTGGGTCACGCGGATCGTGCGGTAGCCGGCGATCAGCAGCTTGGGGTCACGCTCGAACGCCGAGCGGTCACTGTGGAATTCCCAGCTGTCGAGCTCGACGATGAGCTTCGCGTCCGGCCAGAGGGCATCGACCTCGTGGCCGAGCACGTCGACGTTCTGCACCGGCGCTGAGATGCGGCGGGCTCGGAGGAATTCGGCGAAGCGGATCTCCAACGGCGAGCGCCCTTCTGTCGGCGCGCCAAGGTCCGTCAGTAGTCGGCGAACGGGTCGTAGAGCTCGCCGCCCGTGCCCCCGCTCGCACACCTCCTCAAGCTCCCGCAGACGAAGCAAGTTGCGCCGATCCGCTGCTTCCGCCGTCTTCTTCACCTCGTCATAGGCAGCGACTTCGGCCAGGTCGAAGAGCGTGCGACCCACCGTGGTCACCGGGAGCCCCTCGTGGACCGTCGTTTCCTCCGCCAGCAGCTTGCAGCGATGAATCCAGATCCCCCTGCGGCGCCTAACTCCCTGGCGTCCCAAAGCGGCGGCCACGTGGATCGGGCCGCTACGTCGTCGCCTCAGTCCCCATAACACGGCTCCAGATTGGTGGCTTAGAACCGCATCTGGTCCATAGGCCAGTACCGCCGCCCACCAGTGACTTCTTGGCCCCAGCCGCTTGTGCCCCACGGCATAGACCTCGCCATGCACATGGAGAAGCCGCGCCTGGTCGAGCCGCGTCTTCACTGCCTCATCCCCGAATCCCAACTCCCGCAGCTGAAACAGCGCCACGACCCCATGCTGCCGCGTCGCCAGATCCGAAAGCGCCCGCTCCCGTCCCCGCCGCCCAAGGGGTATCTGAGGTGCCGGGGTCATATAGACCCTTAAGCTCAGACACGCCTGCATTCGCCCCCCATGTAGAGGTGCGGAATGCGCAATCACCGCGGATCGTGGGACGGCGGCGCGTTGCTAGGGTCGGGGACGTATGGCAGGCGACACGATTTCGTTCGCGCGCGGGGCTCCCAGCGCCGACATCCTTCCCCACGAGCAGGTGCGGGAGGCGGCTGCGCGGGCGCTTGCCTCCGACTGGGAAACGGCGCTTTCCTACGGCGTCGGGATCGGCCATCCCGGGCTCTGCCAGTGGGTCGCCGAGCGGCATGAGGACCTCGATCCAGCGCAGGTGATGATCACCAACGGGTCGCTCGAGGCGGGGGCGATGCTCTTCCAGCATCTGCTCGGCCCGGGCGACCGGGTCGTCGTCGAGCAGCCGACCTACGACCGCACCCTGCTGCTGCTGCAGCAGCTCGGCGTCGAGCTGGTGCCGGTGCGGCTGGAGGCCGACGGGCTCGACACCGGGCAGCTGGAAGCGGCGCTCGCCGAGGGGCCGATCAAGCTCGCCCACGTCATCGCCAACGCCCACAACCCGGCCGGCTGCACGCTCTCGGTGGAGAAGCGCCGGCGCCTGGTGGAGCTGGCGGCCGAGCACGACTTCTGGATCTTCGAGGACGACCCCTACCGCGAGCTGCCCTTCAGCGGTTCTCCGCTGGAGACGATGCTCTCGATGGACGAGGGCGGCAAGGTCGTCCACGCCTCCTCCTTCTCGAAGACGGTCAGCCCCGGCGTCCGCGTCGGCTACCTCGCCGGCCCTGCGGACGAGATCAAGAAGCTGGCGAAGAAAGCCAACGCGACCTACATCTCGCCGAACATGCTGGCCGAGTCGATCGTGCTCGAGCTCTGCCGCAGCGGCGAGCTCGACCGCAACATCGAGTTCGTCAAGGGCGAGCTGAAGGCGCGCTGCGAGGCGCTGGTCGAGGCGCTGCGCGAGCAGATCCCCGAGGCCGAGTTCGTCGTCCCCGACGGCGGCTACTTCCTCTGGCTCGACCTCGCCGAGGGCACCGACACCGCCGCGCTGCTCGCCGAGGCGAAAGGCGACGGCGTCTCCTTCGTCGCCGGCCCCGACTTCATGATCGAGGGCGGCGAGAACAGCCTCCGCCTCTCCTTCGCCCCGGTGCCCGCCGATCGCGCCGCCGAGGGCGTCTCGCGGATCGCAGCGGCCCTGCAGCGGCTGCGCGGCTAGTCGCGCGGCGGGCTTGCCGCGGAACGCAGCGCTCCAGCTGAAGCGACAACGACCAAGGCGATCGCCACTACTTCGATCGCGTCCAGGTCCTGCGAGAGGGCGATGAACCCGATCGCCGCCGCGACCGCTGGCTCAAGGCTCATCAGGACACCGAAGACCGCGCGGGGAAGGCGCCGCAGGGCCTCCATCTCGAAGACGTAGGGGATCGCGGTGCTTAGGACGCCGACCGCGGCGCCGATCGCCAGGTGCGAGGGGACGAAGATCTCGCTGCCGCCCTGGGCGAGTCCCAGGGGGGCCACCAGGAGAGCCGAGATCACCGCCGCCATCGTCGCTCCGCCTGGGCCAGGCGCGAGGGCCCCGACCCGATCAGCCTGGACGATGTAGGCGGCCCAGAAGGCGCCGGCGGTCAGGGCCAGGACGACTCCGAGGGCGTCGACCCCGCCGCCGCCGCCGTCGGAGAGGAGGACGATTCCGGCAGCGGCGAGCACCACCCAGATCACGTCGCGCCGTCGCCGCGAGCCGGCGATCGCGACCCCCAGCGGGCCGACGAACTCCAGCGTCACCGCGACCCCCAGCGGCAGCCGCTCCAGCGCCGCGTAGAAGAAGAGGTTGACCGCGGCGACCGCGACCCCGAGCAGGAGGACGTCCCGGTGTGGCCACTCCCGCGCCCGCAGTACCGCGCCGCGGGTCCACGCGAGCAGGACCAAGGCCCCGAACCCTGCCCGGAGGAGGACCGCTCCGGCGGCGCCGATCTCGGCGAAAAGCGTCGTCGCCAGCGCCGCGCCGGCTTGCACCGAGACGATCGAGGCCAGCACGAGGACCGCGGCCCCCCGCGTCTTCGCAGCCGCTGCTGGTGCGCTCGCCTCGGCAGTCGCCATCGCCGGATTCTGATCCACCACCCGGCCCCCCGCGTAGGGACGAGCATGCAAACGACCAGAAAGAGGACGATCTAGATGCCTGAGGTGAAACAGCTTCGTGACCCGGTGTCGCGCCGCAAGTTCCTCGCGGTCGGAGGCGGCTCGACCGCCCTGGCGGCCTTCCTGGCCGCCTGCGGCGACGACAGCGGCACGACCACGACGACGATGACCGGCTCGATGGCCTCCGGCGCCAGCGAAACCGCCCAGTTCGGCAAGGGCGACGTCGGCATCCTCAACTACGCCCTCACCCTCGAGTACCTGGAGACCGCCTTCTACGCCGACGTGGTCAAGAGCGGCCTCTTCAAGGGCGCCGACCTGGAGACGATCCGCAAGTTCGGCGCCGAGGAGGCCGAACACGTGGACGCCCTGACCGCAGCCGTGAAGCAGCTCGGCGGCAAGCCGGCGCCGGAACCGAAAGCAGAATTTCCGCTGAAGAACGCGAAGTCGGTGCTGGAACTGGCCGCCACGGTCGAGAACCTCGGCGCCGCCGCCTACCTCGGCCAGGCGGCGAACATCCAGAGCCCCGAAGTGCTGGCCTCCGCCCTCGCCATCCACAGCGTCGAGGGCCGGCACACCGCCACCCTCAACACCCTCTTGGGCGAATCGATCACGCCGGACGGCGCCTTCGCCAAGCCGGCCGACGTGAAGACCGTCCTCAAGTCCGTCGAACCGTTCCTGGTCGAATGAGCCCGCGAGATATAGGAGATAGAGCGATGAAAGAGCAACTGCAGACTCCCGAGCTCGCGGCCGTCGAGGTCGACGTCGAGGGCGGGGACCTCTCCCGCAGCGACGTGATCCTCAAGGGCGCGCTGGCGGCCGGAGCTATCTACGGCGCGGCGATGGTCAGTCCCTTCGTCCGCAAGGCGCTGGCGATGTCGGAATCCGGCGACGTCGGGATCCTCAACTTCGCCCTCACCCTCGAGTACCTCGAGGCGAAGTTCTACGAAGAAGCGAAGAGCCGGGCCAAGGCGAAGGGCGAATTGAAGAGCCTCGTCAACCTGCTGGCCGAAGACGAGCAGCAGCACGTCGAAGCGCTGGCGGCGACGGTGAAGAAACTCGGCGGCAAGCCGGTGGCGGAACCGAAGTTCAACTTCGAATACAGCGACACCGCGGGCTTCCTGAAGCTGGCCCAGACCTTCGAGGACACCGGGGTCAGCGCCTACAACGGCGCCGGGCCGATGATCAAGTCCAAAGAAGTCCTGGCCGCGGCCGGCGGCATCGTCCAGGTCGAGGCCCGCCACGCGGCGGCGATCCGGCTGCAGAACTCCGAAGAACCGGCGCCCGCCGCCTTCGACAGCCCGCTGAGCGAAAAGCAGGTCCTGAAGGCCGTCGAACCGTTCCTCGTTTAGGCAAGTGCGAACGTAGGTAGCTGATGCCGGTGCGCAGAGAGAAGGCGGAGCGACTGGCCGACGAGGAGCTGATGCCCCTCGTCGGTCGCAAGGACCCCGAGGCCTTCGAGGTTCTCTTCGACCGCCACGGCGGCGCTGCCTACTCGCTCGCCTACCGGATCGTCGGCGACCGAGCCGCCGCCGAAGAAGTGACCCAGGAGGCCTTCATCTCCGTCTGGCGCAGCGGCGCCCGCTTCGACGCGGCCCGCGGCAGCGTCCGCTCCTGGCTGCTCAGCGTCGTCCGCAACCGGGCGATCGACTTCCTCCGCAGCCGCGCCGGCAAAGCGCCGAAGCTGACCTTCGACGACGACTCGGTGCTGGAGCAGCGACCGGCGCGGGAGCGGACCGAGGAGGAAGCGCTGCAGCGGGAGACCTCGGCCGAGCTGCGCGGCGCCCTCGGCAAGCTGCCCGGCGAGCAGTCGAAGGTGATCGAGCTCGCCTACTTCGGCGGCTTCAGCCATTCGGAGATCTCCCGGATGCTGAACCTGCCGATGGGCACGGTGAAGGGGCGGATGAGGCTCGGGTTGGAGAAGATCAGGGGAGACCTCGCAGAGGGGCTGGCATGAACGCGTCCGATCACAACCGCTGGAGCGAGGATCTCGCCGCCTTCGTCCTCGGCGCCCTGGAGCGCGAGGAGGCGGCCGCCGTCGAGCGCCACCTCGAGGCCTGCTCCCGCTGCCAGGAGGAGATGCGCTGGCTGCAGCCGGCGCTGCAGACGCTGCCGGAGTCGGTCGAGCGGATCGAGCCGCCGCCGCAGCTGCGCCAGAGCCTGATGGCCGAGGTCCGCGCCGACGCGCGGGCGCAGACGGCCGCGGAGCGCCCGGCGCGGGCCCGCTCCTGGAGTTGGTTGCTGAAGCCCGCCGCCGGCTTCGCCGTCGTCGCCCTGCTGGTCGCCGGCGTCGTCGGCTACGAGGTCGGCAAGGACGGCTCTGGCGGCGACAACGGCGGGGGCATCACCGTCGAACGCCAGGTCGGTGGGATCGACGTGAAGATGGTCCAGGAAGGCAACAGCGGGACGCTGCAGCTGGCGGGCGTCCACCAGCTGCCCCCGGACAAGGTCCTCGAGGCCTGGGTCGAACGCGAAGGCCAGGTCGAAGCCGTCCCGGCGCTCTTCGTCCCCGACCGCGAAGGCCAGGCGGAGACCCGGATCACCGACATGAGCGGAGTGAAAGTCGTGATGGTCACCGAAGAGCCGCAGGGCGGCAGCGATCAGCCGACCGGCGAGCCGATCATGACGATGAAAGTCCCCAGCTAGGCGCCTTAGCGGCCGTAGCGGTCCGAGGACAGGACGAGCTGCTCCGGGATCGCCGCCCGCGGCGGCGGCGCCGGGTCGGCGCGGACCGAGACGGTCTCGGCGACGCTGCGGCTGACCTCGTGGGGACCGTCGGCGGAGGCGATGACGACGCGCTCGTCGTCGGAGGTCTCGACTTTGCCCTCCAAGCCCGGGTCGAGCCCGGCCGCCTTCAGGTAGTGCAGCAGCTCCTCGGCCTCGTTCTCGAAGCGCAGGACGACGACGTCGGCGCCGACCTCGACGTCGGCCAGCAGCGAGCCCTGCTCGCGGATCCCCTCGACGATCGGGTGGCCGTGGGGGCAGGTGGTGGCGTCGCCGATCGCGGCCCGCATCCGCTCCTCCAGCACCGGGCTCATCGCGTGCTCGATCCGCTCCGCCTCCTCGTGCACCTCGTCCCAGGGGATGTGGAGAACGTCGGTGAGGAAGCGCTCGATCATCCGGTGGCGGCGGACGATGTAGCTGGCGTGCTCGCGGCCGGACTCGGTGAAGGCGAGCGTCTTGTCCTCGTTGCGCTCGACGTAGCCGTCGTCGGTCAGCCGCCCGATCATCTCGTGCACGGTCGGCGGCGAGAGCTGCATCGCGCGGGCGATGTTGGCTCCCGTCATCGGCAGGCCGGCCTCCTCCAGCCAGAACATGATCTCCAGGTACTCCTGCTCCGCGACGGTCGCGTTCTCAGACGACACAAGCTCTCCTTTAGGACCGGCTTTCCATCAGCGAGGTGACGACCGCCTCGTAGAAGCCGTCTCCCATGCTGCCTTCGGTAACGGTGACATTGTCCCAGTTCGGGAGCGCGGCCCGGAGACCGGCGTCGTGCTCGGGGCCGTTGGCGACGAGGAAGAAGCGGCCGACGGAGGCCGCGACCTCCAAGTCCTCGATGGAGTCGCCGACGGCTATGCAGTCGCGCGGGTCGTAGCCGCGGGCGCGGGCGTGCCCGGCGACCGCCGCCGCCTTGCTGACCTGCCTGGGAACGAGGTGGTAGGCGTGGGTGCGCCCCTCGATCGCCGGCATCGGACGGCCGATGGCGCCGTTGTCGAGCAGCCGCAGGTCCTCGTCGCCGCGCTCGTGCAGGAGCGCGTTGGCCTCCTCGACGTCGACCTTGCCGCGGAAGAGGTGGGAGAGGACGCGGCCGTGGTGCCAGGGCGAGTGGTACTCCAGCCGCCCCTCGAAGTGCTCGAAGAGCAGCTTCGGGATCCCCCGCTGCTCGATCTGCTCGTAGATCGTGCCGTCCTCGTTCGGCGCCATCTCGCCGGTCATCAGCGTCGTCTCGCCCTCGATCGCGAAGGCGCAGCCGGCCTCGTAGATGTAGGAGGCCTGGCCCATCAGCCGCGCTGCCTCGTGGACCTGCGGCTCGCGCCGGCCGGACATGATCACGACCTCGGCCCCGGCCCGGTGGCAGGCCTCCAGCGCCCGCGCCTGCGCGAGGGAAAAGCCGCCCTCGGCGTCGCGGAAGAGCGAGCTGCCCCGGCCGAGCAGGGTGCCGTCGAGATCGGTGTAGACGCAACTCAGTCCCAAGCTGGCTGTTAACCGTAGTGATGAAGATGATGGGGAGAAGCTGGGGTGCCGCGTTCGCCTGTTTCCTCGTCGGCCTCGTCTGGGCCGTGGGGATGGCGAAGGGGGACGAGATGGCGGTCGGGCCCGGTGCCACGCCCGCCGTGACGATCTCGTCCGTCGCGTTCGCTGAGCCTGCCGCTTAAGCTCGACGGGTGAGAGCTTGGAAGCTGGCCGAGCGGGAGCTGGACCTGACGCGGCCGCTCGCCGCCGGGATCGTCAACGTCACCGTCGACTCGATGTTCGAGGGGGCGCGCAGCGGCACGCCGGAGCAGGCGATCGCCGACGGCCTGGCGCTGGCCGAGGCCGGCTTCGAGATGCTCGACGTCGGCGCCGTCGCCGCCAAGGCCGGCCCACCGGTGACGGCCGCGGACGAGGCGGCGGCGCTGGTCCCGGCGATCGAAGGGCTCGCGGGGCAGTTGATCTCCGCCGACACGTTCTCGCCCGAGGTGGCGCGGCGGGCGCTGGCGGCGGGGGCGGAGGCGGTGAACGACATCTCCGGCGGCTGCGAGGAGACGTTCGAGCTGGTGGCCGACAGCGGCTGCGGCTACGTGCTGATGCACATCGAGGGGCCGCCGCGGGTCGATCGCCCATCTCGCGAGTACGAGGACGTCGTCGACCACCTCAAGGCCTGGTTCGAGGGGAGAGTCGAGGCGGCCCGGGCCCTAGGCGTCTCAGAGGAGCAGATCGCCATCGACCCCGGACTCGACTTCGACCTCAGCCCCGAGCAGGACCTGGAGATCCTGCGCCGGCTCGGCGAGCTGCGCGCGCTCGGCCTGCCGCTCTACGTCTCCCTCTCCCGCAAGGACTTCATCGGCGCCGTGCTGGCTGGATCGTGGGATGAGCGCCTGCCGGCGCGCGAGCGCGAGTGGGGGACCGTGGCCGCGGTGACCCTGGCCGTCCGCGAGGGCGCCGACGTCCTCCGCATCCACGACCCCTCCTCCCTACAGGCGATGCGCGTCGCCGCCGAGATCTGCCGTCCCAACCAGGCCGACGGGCCGATTTCCCGCCATATAGGGGTATTTTCGTCCCGTCGGCATGAGGGGGGCGCCGGATGACGCCGCGAGGATCGAGTCTCCTTGCGTCTGATTGGGCCGTCGCGATCGACCCGGCGCGCCGCGACGAGCGGATCGTCGCCGAGACCTCCGAAGAGGAGCGCCGATCGCGGCCGGTGCCGCTGCCGGCGGAGCTCGATCGGGGGTTCGCGGAGGCGCTCGGGCGGGTCGGGATCGACTCCCTCTATACCCACCAGCTGCGCGCCTACGAGACCGCCGCCGAGTCCAACCTGGTGATCACCAGCGGCACCGCCTCGGGTAAGAGCCTCGCCTTCAACCTGCCGGTCTTGGACGGGATCGCCGCCCGCCCCAAAGACCGGGCGCTCTACCTCTACCCGACCAAGGCGCTGGCCCAGGACCAGGCGCGCAAGCTCGCCCAGCTGCGACCCCCGAACCTGCGCGAGGCGATCTACGACGGCGACACCCCGCGCGAGGAGCGCCCGGCGATCCGTCGTCGCTCCAACCTCGTCCTCACCAACCCGGACATGCTCCACGTCGCCCTCCTGCCCAATCACAAGAGCTGGGGGGACTTCTTCGCCAACCTCGAGTGGGTAGTCGTCGACGAGGCCCACACCTACCGCGGCGTCTTCGGCTCCCACGTCGCCAACGTCCTGCGGCGGCTGCGGCGGCTCGCCCGCGCCTACGGCTCCGAGCCGCGCTTCCTGCTCGCCTCGGCGACGATTGCCAACCCGGTCGAGCTGGCCGAGCGGCTGGTCGGCACCCCGTTCGAGCTGGTCGACGACGATGGCGCCCCCCGCGCCGGCCGCGAGATCGCGATGTGGAACCCGCCGCTGCTCGACGAGCGCAGCGGCGCGCGCCGCTCTGCCCTCTCGGAGGCCGCCGACCTGCTCGCCGAGCTGGTCACGCACAACGTTCGCACCATCTGCTTCCTCAAAAGCCGGCGCGGGATCGAGCTGATCCAGCGCTTCGCCGGCGAAAACCTCAAGCGCCGGGGGAAGCCGGAGCTGGCAAAGCGGATCGCCCCCTACCGCGGCGGCTACACCCCGCAGCAGCGGCGCGAGATCGAGTCCCGGCTCAGCAGCGGCGAGCTGCTCGCGGTCGTCGCCACCGACGCGCTGGAGCTGGGAATCGACGTCGGCGAGCTCGACGCGGCGATCTGCGTCACCTTCCCCGGCACTGTCGCCAGCTTGCGGCAGATGTGGGGGCGGGCGGGACGCCGCCGCCGCGGCCTCGCCGTCTACGTCGCCGGCCAGGACGCGCTCGACCAGTTCTTCTGTCGGCACCCGGAGGAGTTCCTCGGGCGGCCGGTCGAGGCGGCGATCCTCGACCACGGCAACGAGCAGATCGCCGCCCGGCACCTGATTGCCGCCGCCTACGAGCTGCCGCTGACCTCAGACGACGATGACGTCTTCGGGCCGGAGTGGCGCGGGCGGGCGGAGCGGCTGCTGGAAGCCGGCGAGCTGCGCGGCGCCGGCGGCAAGCTGATGCCGCGGCGGGCCGAGTTCGTCGCCAACCGGATCCCGCTGCGCTCGGCCTCGGCCGACTCGGTCGCGGTGATCGAACGCGACGCCGGCGAGATGCTCGGGCTGGTCGAGGCCGAGCGCGCCTTCACCACGGTCCATCCCGGCGCCGTCTACCTCCACCTCGGCCGCTCCTACGAGGTCGAGCGCCTCGACGTCGAGGAGCGGCGGGCGATCGTCTCCGCCTTCGACGGCGACTGGTACACGCGGCCGAAAAAGGAGACCGAGATCTACATCGAGCGCGTCCACGAGCAGCGCGAGGTCGCCGGCGTGCAGCTCATCTTCGGCGAGGTCTCGGTGACCGAGCAGGTGATCGCCTTCCAGCGGGTCTCCGTCTCCGACCAGGAGCCGATCGACATCGTCGCCCTCGAGCTGCCGGAGCAGAACTTCGTCACCCAGGCGCTCTGGTACGTGCTGCCGGATCCGCTCAGCCGCAAGCTGCCGACCGAGGCGCTGCTCGGCTCCCTGCACGCGACCGAGCACAGCCAGATCGCCGTCTTGCCACTAATTGCGATGTGCGACCGCTGGGACATCGGCGGCCTCTCCACCAACGTCCACTTCCAGACCGGCCGCTCGACGATCTTCATCTACGACGGCCACCCCGGCGGGGTGGGGATCACCAAGCGCGGCTACGAGCAGTTCGAGCGCCTGCTCGGCGACGCCGAGCGCCTGATCGCCGAGTGCCCCTGCGAGTCCGGCTGCCCCTCCTGCGTGCAGAGCCCGAAGTGCGGGAACCTCAACGAACCGCTGCACAAGGCCGGCGCGCTGGAGCTGATGGGGCTGATGCGAGGGGAGCTGTGAGCGCATCCACATGCGGGGACGCCTCGACCTAGGGCCAGAGTTCCCGCAGCGCCAAGATCGCGAAGGCGTGCGACCAGGCGAGCGGGGTGGTGGAGCGGGGGACGCCGGTCTCTGCATCGATGCGCTCGGGCAGCATCCCGGCCGGGGTGGCGCTGCGGCGCAGCGCCCGCAGCAGCCGCAGCGCCTCGCGTCGCTCCCCGAGGGCGGCCAGGGACCAAGCGCTCCAGGCGGTCGGTGCGGACCAGGGATCCTCGCCCCCGTCCCAGCCTTCGCCGGGAGTGATCCCGAAGCGACTGCCTGAAGCGACCAGCGCGTTCAAGGTCCTGCGGATCGCCGGGTAGAGCTCAGGGTGCGGAAACGGCCGCACCCCCCAGGCCGCCGCCGAATCCAGCCCCGACTCCGAGGCCCCCGCCTCCCGCACTAACCCTCGCCCCCAGGGGGTGTCTGAGCTAACCCCCCATATATGTCGGGAAATCTCAGACACGTCCGCCGCGGAGGCGAGGGCGTTGCCGAGGTAGTCGCCGGAACCCTGCTCCCAGTAGTCGGGGCGGCCGCGCCAAGGGATCCGGCGGCCGCCGGCGAGGATGTGGGCTGCCTGTCGGGCGCTGCCGACGATCCCCGTCGCCTCCGCCGCGGCCGCGACCCAGCCGATCGCGTCGCCCTGGGCTGCCCGACCGGGGACGGGGCTGCCGTCGCCGTTGAAGCGAGCGGCCTGCTCGATCCCGGCGCCCAGCAGGAACTGGACGATCAGTTCCGCTTCCGGCTCGTGTCCCGCCGCTGCCAGCGCGATCGCTACCGCTGCCGCGTCACGGGGCCAGACGTAGGCCCAGCCGTCGCGGGCACCGGCGGCCACGGCCCCGATGCGGCGATCGGTGAGGGCGTGGAGAACGAGCAGCGAGCGCTCATACGTTTCCCGCGCCCAAGGCGGTGCTCCGCTGCCGAGCGGACGGCAGCGCTGGAGCCAACTTCGGTCGGAGGCAGCGGCCTTGTCGAGAACCTCGCGGGATTCGGTGACCGCATCGGTTGCCGCGTTGACCCGCAGCTGCACGTCCGCCCCGCCTCCGCCCGCGACCACCGCCAGTCGACCGCCGTGCATGGCCTCCTCGATTCGCACTCGCTCGGATCCGAAGCGCGCGACCGTCAGCAGCACGTTCGTCCGCGGTAGGTAGCGCTGCCGCACCTCGTCCGCCCGCCACATCGGCAGCGCCGGCCCACCACGGACCCGCACCCAGACCTGGATCCCGGTGTCCGCTGGCACCGTCCCCGCCGCCTGTCGATCGGCCGGGTTCGCGATCAGCGCCCGTCCCGCCGGCCCCGGCGCCCGCAGGTCGACCACGTTCCCGTAGGCGTCCACCGCCGCCGTCAGCCTCCCCTCGCCCAGCACCGCCACCCCCAGGAACGGCGGCGGCATTCCCGGCAGCCCGGCCGGAGTCTCGGGATCGGCCTCCGAGCCCCCGGAAAGCAGCAGCGCCCCGGTGGCGAGCATTGCCCCCAGACCCACCACGACCCGCGCCCAGCTCATCCCCCCATGCAATCAGCCACGGCTCTCTTCAGACCGCTAGCCTTCCCGCTGCGCAAGCGGTCCAGCGCGCGCCCAGGCCAGGTAGCTCAGTTGGTAGAGCACACGACTGAAAATCGTGGTGTCGCCGGTTCGAATCCGGCCCTGGCCACTACCGCGCGCGGGTCTCACCCGATCACGCCGGCGGAGGTGCCGAGGCCATTCGTGAACGAGCGCAGTCGCCTGGGGTCATAGAGGAAGTGCATCGGATGCGGTTCTCCCCGCAGAGCGGCGCCTACTGCCGTCGCGACTGCGGGCGCCTGCGCGAAACCGCCCGTGTTGTGCCCTCCCGTGATCACCAAGGCTCCCCCCGTGCAGGTGTTCTGGATCTCGAACAGCGGCAGGTTTGAAGCCGTCCAGGGGCGGACGCAGAAGCGGAGATCCCCATCGAGCACCCCACTTTCCCTTGCGGCTGCGTAGGGGTCCGGGAAGAAGCGGCGCGCGGTGTCGGCTACTGCCTGGTAAAGAACACCGAACTGAACTGGATCGATATTGGTGGGGTCCGCCCCCGTCCACCCATACCCCGAACCGAGCACCAGTGCCGGCTCGCCATCGCCGTTGCGGCCAACGGTTACATTCGAGTCCTCGGCGAGGTGGCCGCTGCGCGCAATCTTCAGCGAGCACTCGAGCCTGGGGGCGACGTTCGGCAGTGGTAGCCAAACCCCCAACACTCCATGGATGAGATCCTCGGACGCGGTGCCGCGAAGCAGGTCGCCACCGTAGGCGCCGGGCGAAAGCACGTAATGGTCGGCTTTCACTGGCTCTCCCCCGACTATCAGCCCCTCGACAGTTCCCGAAGGCCTTTTGGCTATCCCTTCGACCCGGTCGTTCCAGTGGAACGTGCCGCCCTCTTGCTCGACTCGAATCAGGATCCGTTCGACGAGATCGTGAATTGGGAGGGTGAAGCCGACCACCTCGATTCCACCGACCACCTCTCCCTTGTTGCAGGCCTTGGCGAGGGCGGGATGGCTGTCGGCTACTTCAGCGACTGACAGGACACGTTTCGTCGCGCCAACCCGGTCCTGCCGCGCAATCTCGCTGAGGAACCGGCGGCGATCGGTATAGAGCCGCAGGATGCCACGGCGCAGCTCGATGTCGTCAAACAGCGTGCATTCGCTTTCCACCAGCTCTGCCCAGCCCGCTCCTCCCTCGCGGGTGAAGTCGACCATGTCGTTCGTATATGCCTGCGCAAGCCAGGGGGCGACAGCCCGGAAGTCGTCCACCCACTCCAGATCGGCTTCGGAAGGGGCGCGGCAGATTCGCCACCCTCCTTCTGAGATCTCGCGCCCGAAGATGGTATTCGCCGGCCGGTGCTGAACCCGACCCTTGTCGTGATAGTCGTCGGCCTCGGTGAGGGAGAACATCCGTGCGTTTTCTCCTCCTCGGGTACAGCCGTAGTCGTTCCACGCGAAAGCTCCCCGCGGGTCAGGACGGCTGTCGTAGACACTTACCTCGTACCCTTCGTTCTGGAGATGGAGGGCGGTCAACAAGTTGACGATCCCGGCGCCCGCCAGCATTACCTCACCCCCGCCATTCCGTTTTCGGATTGCCCCTAGTTTCTCGGGAAGATCGGCGCAGGTACGTAGGCGCGTACAGGCTCGCTCGGCGAATGCCAGCACGCTTGCAGGTTCAACCACTCCGCCAGGGGCGTTAAAGCACTGGCAGGAGATCTTCAGGTGTTCCAGCTCGGGTTCTGGAGGCCCGTCTGGGTCGGTTGCGATCGCCAGAAGTGTCCCCTCGGGTACCGCTTCGCGCCAGGCGGCACCGACCGCGGCACTGGGATACCTACGGGAGACGAAGATGTCGGGCCGGAGGCTCGCCAGGTATCGCGCCAATGTCGAGGGTTCGTCTCCGTCAAGCTCGGGCCGGTAGGCGACCAGCTCGGGGAGCTCGAGCGCCTTGGGGGCATCCACCTCCTGGATTGCAAGCAGCACTCTGGCCTTGGCAGCCTCACTCGTCATGAAACGGGCGCTCCCCCCTGTCGCGGAGCCCCTGGGACGATTCCTCTGGGACTCCCTAGTATTCCGCTGCCGTGGCAGTCAATTCGGATAACTAGGAATTACCGACGTGACCGATCTATGGGGTGCGCTGGGCTATGACGAAAAGGCAGCTGAGCTAGCTCGGGCCATATCTGAAAGTTCTGAGCTGATAGTGCTGGAAGGGCCCCCCGGAGTGGGGAAGACCTGGCTAGCCCAAGGAATCGGATCGATGTGGGAGGAGGGGGGCGGCCGCTCCGTCCTAGCGGAAGGAGACCTGCTGAACAGCAGCGAGTCCTTTTATCCCTTCGGCTTCGCGATGAGGGGCATTTCGAGCAGGTCGAAGACGATCGGTCCTGCCCTGGGGTCCGTCGCGAGAGCGGGCGAGACCCTGCTCGGAACGGCCGGGGTCATCACCGGGACTGTCGAACTTCTCGCGAAGGCTCGGAAGGAGCGCCGGCGAAGCCAAAAGTGGGCGCTCCCGGACGCGGAGCATGACATTCTCCATCAGCTCGAGCTGCTCAGCGCTAAGCGCCCACTGCTGTTCATCGCGGACAACCTGCACTGGTGGGATGCGGATTCACTGGGGTTTCTCCTTCGGCTCCGCGACGAGCGAATGTCTTCGGCATATCCCTTTCTCAGTGAGATGCGGGTGCTGGTTGTGCAAACGCCGGAGCCATACCAGTCGATAGTCAGCCCCGATGCCCACCGCGCACTGCTGCGGCCGAGCACAACCAGGCGGTTCGAGTTGCCGCGGGTGCCCAGGGAGCACTTCGCCGATGTCCTCATGGCGCTCGGGTCAGGATCTGCGGTGGCAGATGACATCGCCGAATCCGTGTGGGCATGCTCGGGAGGTCATCTGGCGCTCGCGAAGAAGTGCGCCGACCGCATCGCAGACGGGGAAGCAGAGTCGCTCAAGGCGGCGGCTGCATCGGACGATTTTTTGCGCAGAGTTCTGGAGGAGAGGCTTAGCTCGCTCGGGGAGAAGGGGAATCAGGCGCTTGCCCTCTTGCAGACGGCTGCGGTGCTTGGGCTGACCTTCCGACGGGACGAACTACTGTGCGCGTTCGAGGGCGACGGATCTGAAACCGTGGGCCTGCTTCGCTACTGCCGCGAAGAGGCGGTGCTCGAGGTCGATGACCGGGTCGGGCGGTTCGTCCACGATCTCTATCGAGAGCATTTTCTGAGTGCTAGAGGTACTGACCGCGCTGGAATTCACCTGAGCCTCTCCCGCTGCTTGCGAGAACTTCGTCCCGGCGACTATGAGTTGCGTTGCCAGAACGCCCTCAAAGCAGAGCAGTTCGAGGATGCTGCAGCGTGGGCGATCCAAGCGGCGCTACTTCGACAGCGGGAAGGGTTGCCTTGGAGGGAGCTACCGGATGAGGTCATGGACGCCATGGAGAGAGCATCGCTCACTCCGGTGGCAGGGCAGTTCGAAGAGGCGCTTGATCACCTGAATAAGTACCGGTTCGACCAATGCCTGAAGACCCTCGACGGACTCCCCCATCGGCTGCCGTACTCCCTCACCGGCGAGGCTGCGTTCCTTCGGGCTTCCTGCCTCATGACCACCCGTAGCGAGGAGTCGCGTGCCGAGGCCCGCGCGATCCTCGAATCCTGGTCCGGGTACGAGGAGGAAGAGCCGGAGCTGGGAATCCGGCTGTTGCTGTTACTCCTCCACGCCTATTCCCTCCAGGTCGACAAGGCACCGGGCCTTGAGCTCGAGGGCAGGATCAGGCGGATCCTCTCCCAGCGCGCGAGCTTCGACCCCGCTGCCGACGATGCCGCATACAGCCTCGATCGCAGTGCAGGTTCCCTGCACGCGCCGGATCGCGCTCTTTGGAAGAACCGCTATGCAGTCGAGCATTTCGAACCCGAGGAGGGCCAAACCGTGGTCCGCCGTCCAGGCGAGTACTACAAATGCCTCGTGAACCTCGGCGCCAATGCTCTCCTCAATGGAGAGTTCGAGGCCGCGATCGAGGCCCATCGAAAACTCGACGATCTGATCTCCAGTTATGCGCCGGGTGTCTTTGCCCGCCTCGACTATCCGCTGATGAACGCGCTGCTCCTCGAGCACCGGATGGGGCGGGTGGGGATCGATGAGGCCGTGCGCAGGCAGCGGGCGATAGTCGATGAGCACCGGGTCGAGGGAGACCCCTTCTACGTGGAAAACGCATTGGCGGTGTACCTGGCGTTGGCGGGTTCCGACGACGAGGCGATTGTGGTGTTCGATCGCCTCCTCGCAGAGTTGAACCGCAAGCAAAACCCGGAGGAGAGCACCCTCTACCTGGTGCGGGCGAATCGCTGCGCGGTCCGCTTCAGCCAGGGCCACCACGAGGAGGTACTCGAGGAGTGGACTGCCCTCTCGGACCTCGTCCGAGGGATCCCCTATCCGATCTGCCCCTACCTGATCCGCAGGCACGAGATGCTCCACGCGGTGATCGAGGCGGAACAGGAGCTCTCAGCGCTGGAGTTCGACCAATGCCTCCTGTCCTGCCAGCATCCTGAATTCGGGCCGTTCTGGGTTCAACTTGGTCGGGGCTTCTGGCTGCCAGAGATCGAGTGGTGGCGCTAGGCCTTCAACAGTCCCCTCGCCCCGAGCGTGGACGCCACAACGGCGCGGATGAACTCGCCATGGTCGAAGCCATACTCGGCAAACGACCCTGCCGCGGAGCCATCGGGTTCAAGTCCGGGCGAGACCGACACATCCGTCAGCCACGGTACGCCGGAATCATCGACTCGGAAATCCATCCTGGTGAACCCTTCCAGCTGCAGTAGCTCCAGCACCTTCGAGGCGCTGGCCCGCAGCTGGCGCATTACTCCCGGCTCTGCCTCGAACCGACGAAAATCCACCGCTCCTTCGGTCATGTTGTCAGCAACCGTCATGACAGCATTGGGATCTTCCGGAGCCTTCGTCAAGATCGATTCCATTGGCGGGGGCACGACGACCTCTGGACAGGAAAGAACCGTCACGCCGACCTCTGGGCCGGGGATGAACTCCTGAACGGTGACGGGCTGTCCGATTCCCTCTGCGATTAGGGAGGCACGTTCCTCGCAGGAGTTGTCGACCCTGAACACGGACTCCTCCGTAACGCCAACCGACCACGCCTCGTAGGTCGACTTGACGATCACCTTCATCCCCTCGGGCGGGCATCCGTCTACCCACCCGGTACCGGGTCGGTACTGCCAGACCGGGGGAACCCCGAGGCCGAGGGCTTCCAGCAGCCTGAAGCAGTGGAACTTGTGCATGCCGATCGCGCAGGCATAGCCGTCGGAATTCGCGCAAACGAGATCGTAGGAGTCGGCTACGAGTGGGATCAGCGCCTTGCGCCCTGGCCGAAAACCCCCGCCCACGCCCCAACCCATCCCGTTATAGGCGACAAGCAGATCTCTGCCGAGATCCAGGAGCCGCCCCTCAGCGAGGGCCTTGAGAAAGGGGGGCTCGTTCTCGAACAGCTCGACGTACGCGCCGACCGACCGAAACGCCTCGCTCAGCCGTTCTAGCTGAGCCTCGGTCTCGCAGCGCTCCTCGTAAAAGGTGAGCGCCAGGGCCGGACGCTCGGCGATGAGCGATGGACGGTCGAAGACGAGAAAGACAGCGAGGTCGCCGGCTCGGTCTACCAGCGCCTTCTCGAGGACACGGAGTCGCAGTTCCCCGCCTCTGTCGTCGAGAATGGAAGAACTCATCGATAATTCCTAGTTATCGCTTCTGCGAGAACCTCCCGAGGACGTCGGCGTCGGAAACCACTCGTTTGAGTGCGGCGTCAGAAACGTGGGTGTAGATCTCTGTAGTGCTGAGGCTTGCGTGGCCCAGCAGCCGTTGGATGTAGCGGATGTCGACGCCGGCTTCGATCAACTGTGTGGCCGCCGTGTGGCGCAGCATGTGGGGTGTGATCCGGCCGGACAGGCCTGCCGCTGCGGCTGCCTTGGCGAGCCGGGATCTCATGGCTGGAGGCTTGAGCCCTTCGAAGCGAAGGTTGAAGAGGAGGTAGGGGAGCGATGGCGCCAGCGACGGATGCGCCTCCAGGTGCATGGCCGTCAGCTGTGTGATCCAGTCGTTGGTTAGGTACACCCGGCGCTCACGCCGCCCCTTCCCGAGCAGGCGGATGGCGCGGGTAGAGAGATCTATGTCCTTGCACCTGATCCCGACGACCTCGTGCACGCGCACCCCTGTTGCCACCATCAGCACCACGGCGAGGAGAGTTGTCGACTCGTGGGGTCTGCGGAGGACCGGGTTGCCTTCCTCGCCACCCTCTCCAAGCTCGGCCGCCGCCCTGAGAAAAGCGAGGAGCCGATCGAGTTCGTGAGCGGCGAGAACTCGCGGCAGCCGCTGGCAGCCCCCGAAGGAGATGCTCGCGCCGGCCCAGGGATCGTCGTGGATGATCCCCTCGGAGAGCATCCAGCGACAGAAGCCGCGGAGGGCGGATGCGCGCCGCCTCAGGGAGGCGGCGGAATGGCCGGCTTCCTTCTGCATCTCGAGGAAGGAGACGATCTCGCCTCGCTGGATCTCCTCCACGGATCCATGGGAACCGAGATGGCGTTCGAAGCCGGTGAGGTCGCCTTCGTATGCCCGGATCGTGTGGGGTGACAGGTCCCTGCCCGCCAGCAGCCAGCGGATGTACTGCTCGCGGGCTTTGCGGATGTGCACTCGATCCCCCGTCCGAACTCGAAGTACCGGCGTGTCAAGAATCGACTCGCCGGCAGATCCCTCAACCGACGGGAGAACTCATGCAGGAGGTGCCTTAGTTGCGGCTCGACGGCGCAACCGTCAATCGTTGGTCCTGCCGATCAGGTCAGCCAGCCTCCTCACCTGCAGCGGACCGGCACCTTGCGCGAGCTGTTCTTCGCCTGAGACCATCGGGCGGATGGAAGCCGAGACGCACTACGCCGATTCCGACGGCGTCAGCATCGCCTATCAGGTGCACGGCAGCGGGCCGATCGACCTGGTGCTGGTGCCGGGGTTCGTCTCCCACGTCGAGCTGCTCGGGGAGGAGCCGGGTGTGGCCCGCTTCCTTCGCCGCCTCACCGCGTTCTCGCGGCTGCTCGTCTTCGACAAGCGCGGGCAAGGGCTCTCCGACCGCCCCGGCCGGCCGCCGACGCTGGAGGAGTCGATGGACGACCTGAGGGCGGTCGCCGAGGCGGCGGGGTTCGAGCGGCCCGCCCTGTTCGGCATCTCCGAGGGCGGGCCGATGTCGGCTCTCTACGCTGCCACCTACCCCGACCGCGTCTCCAGCCTCGTTCTCTTCGGGACCTTTGCGCGGATGCTGAAGACGCCCGACTTCCCATCGGGGATCCCGGAGGACGCCCTCGATCATTGGGGGGAGGTCGTCCAGCGCGACTGGGGCAAGGCGGTCGCCCTCGACGTCTGGGCGCCGAGCCGGGTCGGGGACCGCGAGTTCGAAAGATGGTGGGCGCGGCTGCTGCGCCAGGGAACGAGCCCGTCGGGGGCGATCTCGCTGATGGACCTCTACCGGGAGATGGACGTGCGGGCGATCCTGCCGACGATCGACGTCCCCACCCTCGTCCTGCATCGCGCCGGCGACATGATGGTCCCCGCCGCCCAGGGGCGCTACCTGGCGGAGGCCATCTCCGGCGCCCGCTACCTCGAGCTGCCCGGCGGGGACCACCTGCCCTTCACCGGCGACGTCGACGGATTGCTGGACGAGGTCGAAGAGTTCCTCGTCGGCAGCCGCGGGGCGAGCGAATCCGAACGTGCGCTGGCGACGATCCTCTTCACCGACATCGTCGGCTCGACCGCAAAGGCCGCCGAGCTTGGCGACCGCGGCTGGCGCGCCCTGCTCGAGCGCCACGACGCCGCCGTCCGCCGCCAGCTCTCCCTCCACCGCGGCCGCGAGGTGAAGACGATGGGCGACGGCTTCCTCGCCACCTTCGACGGCCCGGCCCGCGCGATCCGCTGCGCCTGCGCCCTGCAGGAGGAGATCCAGGGCCTCGGGATCGAGGTGCGGGCGGGAATCCACACCGGCGAGGTCGAGCTGATCGGCGACGACGTCGGCGGCATGGCGGTCAACATCGGCGCCCGCATCGGGGCGCTGGCCGATCCCGGCGAGGTGCTCGTCTCCAGCACGGTGCGGGAGCTGGTGGTCGGCTCCGGCCTCGAGTTCGAGGAACGCGGGGTGGAGAAGCTGAAGGGGGCCCCGGGGGAATGGCGCCTGTTCGCGATCGACTCGCCTCCGGCCTAACGAGAAATTGCGATTTGCGACTATTCTGTCACAGACAATGAGTTACACTTGCCATCATGAACTCCGTGGCAAGAGAAGCATGGACCGACGAGCGGCTCGATGATCTGAAGGATCAGATGGTCCTGGGCTTTCAGCGCGTCGACGCCGACATCCGCGATCTGCGCCGGATGATGTGCCAGGGCTTCATGACCATGACGGGGGTCATGGTCACCGGCTTCCTGACCCTCGCCAGCCTGCAGATCTTCTAGCCGACCGCGACCTCGTAGGCGTCGTCGGCCTCGAGAAACGGGGCGAGGGTGACGTAGACCAGCGTGGGCACCAGGTCGGGAAGGGTCGCCGGCCCTTTTTTGTTGACGTGGTCGTAGAGCAGCTCGTAGAGGGCGCCGCCGACGGCCTCGGCGGCGATCGGCGGGGTGTCGGGTTTCAGCTCGTAGCCGGGGGTGAGCAGGCCCTCCATGCCTTCGGTGACGATCTCGCGCTGGTCGAGTGCCCGCTTCCCCGCCGCGTACATCTCGACGCCGCCCATCCGCGCGTACTCGGGCTCTTCGGCTCCCCACCGGAACATCGCTTCGATCGTGTCGTGCACGGCGTGCTTCCAGTCCGGAGCCCGGCGGAAGGCCGGCAGGGCGGCGGCGAGCATGTGCGAGGAGCCGCTGTCGAGGGCGGCGACGATCGCGTCTTCCTTGTTCTTGAAGTGTTCGTAGAAGGTCCGCTGCGAGGTGCTGGCGCGTTCGACCACCTCGGCGACGGTCGTGTCGGGGTAGCCCTTGTCGGCGACCACCGCCGCCAGCGCCCGCAGCAGCCGCTCAGGCGGGGTGGCGAGCTTCTGGCGCTCCTCGAACGGCAGCGCCTTCACGACCCGTCGCCGCCGCGCCTTCAGCGGCCCCGGCGGCACCGGGTAGCAGAAGATCCAGTCCCAGAGCTGGGGGATCAGGTCCAGCAGCTCCCCCTCCTGGCCGCGGTAGAGCCGCTTGTGGATCACCTTTTGGATCCCGCCGACGATCGAGCGCACCAGGTCCCGCGGGATCCCCTTGCGCTCCGGCACCTGCTCGAGCAGGGCTGCCGCCACGTCGGTCGAGGAGTCCATGATCCGGTCGACCAGCGCCGCCCCCTCGGGACCGGCCGCGTAGATCTCGACGACGCACATCTTCGCCGCCGCCGGCTGCTCCACGATCGCCTTCAGAACCGACTCGAAGGCCTGCCGCGCGCGCTCGATTCCCGGCGAGCCGCTGTCTTCGGACCGCAGGCGGTCAAGCGTCGGCTCGACGATCGCTTCCACCGCCGCCAGGAAGCAGGCCTGCTTGTCCTCGAAGTGCCGGTAGAAGGCGCTGCGCGACACCCCCGACAGCTTCACCAGGTCGGCGACGGTGGTCGCCTCAAAGCCCTTCTCGGCCACCGTGGCCACCATCGCCGCGAACAACCGCTCGCGCTGGTTTCGCTCGGCCTCCTCGCGCGGAGTTCCACGCCCCGGCCGCAGCTGCCGCTCCCGCAGCGAAGCCGCGTCGCCCCACGGAGTTCTCACCATCGTGGGGGGAACATATCCGGCCCTCGTACAGAGGCTCGGCTCAGTCCTTTACGTTCAAAATAACGGTACGTAAGTAGCTCAGTATCGAGGCAAGAAACCTCGCTTTCTGAAGTGATCTACCTTTTAGCTGGTCCTGAGAAGTTCCTATTCAAGGGCACCCACCGAAAGGGAGACTGGTGAGGGACGAGCATGGGGAGGAGACGGAGGAGGCCCGACGGCGCCGCCGGGCCCGCGGGTCGCTGCTGGCGGCCCTCGCTCTCGTCGTTCTCCTCGGCGGCCTGGGAACCGGGGTCGAAAGCTCCCTCGAACCCACCTCGCTCTCGGTACCCGGCAGCGCCTCAGCCCGCGGCGAGACGCTGCTCCGGGCGCACTTCGGCAATTCCGCCCCCTTCGCGGTGCTGCTGCGGGGGCCGGCGGACGCCTTGAACCGGCAGGGCCCGGCTCTGGTTGCCGCCCTCCGGCGCGACCCCCGGGTGACGACGCTCTCCCCCTGGGACAAGGGCGCCTTGGACCGGCTCCGCCCGGCCCCTGGCAGGGCACTGGTCCTCGTCGACTTCCACGTCGGCGCCGGACCGGCCGTCAAGGAGACGGTCGCTCGCCTCGACCGGCTGCTCGGCAGTGCGATCCGGCCGCCGGTGAGGGCGCGCCAAACCGGTTACGCCACCCTCTCCCGGGCGATCCAGCAGGAATCGGTCGAGGCCACGCACCACGCCGAGCTGATCGCGATCCCGTTTCTCCTCCTGGTCCTGCTGCTGGTGTTCCGCTCCCCCGTCGCCGCCGCGATCCCGATCCTCTTCGGCGCCGCCGTGGTGCTCGTCTCTCGCGGTGGGCTGTTCCTGGCCGCGTCGTTCTTCCACGTCGACGGCTTCTCGCTCACGGTCGCCTCGATGATGGGCCTTGCCCTGGGCGTCGACTACACGCTGCTGCTCGTCTCCCGCTTCCGCGAGGAGGTCGCGGCCGGTTCCGATCCCTGGGTCGCGGCGCGGCGAACCCGCGCCACCGCGGGGCACACCGCGGCCTTTGCCGGCTCGACCCTGATCCTGGCGATGGCGGTGACTCTCTGGGTGATGCCGGGGTCGCTGTTCCTCTCCCTGGCTGGGACGGCGATCCTCGTCACCGCCGTCAGCGTGGCTCTCGCGGTCCTGGTCGCCCCGCCGCTTCTCTACCTGCTCGGCGATCGCCTCGATCGCTGGCGGATCGGCGGCGGGGGAACCGGTGTGGTGATGGCTTTCGTCGTCGCCGCGTTGCGGCGCCCGCGCCTGGTGGCCGGGACGGTCGGCCTCGCCCTCGTCCTGCTGGCGCTGCCGGTGCTGGGATTGAGGACCGGGCCTCCGAGCGTGGCGCAGCTGCCTACCTCCAGCCCGGCCCGCGAGGACGCCGAGGCGATCGATCGCGCGATCGGAGCCGGCTGGGAAGCGCCTTTTGTCTTGGTCGCGGCGACGGAGAGGGGACCGATAACCACCTCGGCGAGGCTGGCGGCGCTGTCGCGGGCGCAGCGGGCGATCGCCCGCGACCCGGCGGTGCAGGCGGTGGTCGGCCCAGCCCAGCTCCGCAGCCAGACCAGGCCATTGACGCGCGGCGCGAAGAAGCTCATCGCGGAGGAGGGGGACGCCGATCCGGCGCGCCTGGAGAAGCTGGGACGGAAGCTAGACGCCGCCGCCGCCAGGGTCGGGCAGCTGCGCGCCGGCCTCGCCAGGGCCGCGGCGGGGGCGGGCCTCCTCGCCGGCGGCTCGGCACGCGCCCGCGAGGGTGCGGACCGGATAGCGCAGGGGCTCGACCGGGCGGCCGGGGGATCGAGCAGGGCGGTCGGGGCGCTGCGGCGGCTCGACGACGGCTCGGGGCGGATCGCGGCGGGAGCGAGGCGGATCGCGCTCGGCTCCCGCTCCCTCGACGGTGAACTGGCGGGGTTGCTGCCGGTCCTGCGGCGCGGCGGCCTCGCCCGCGCCCGCCGCCTGCGCTCCCAGCTTCGGACCCAGGCTGCGAGCGATCCTGCCCTGGCGGCCTCGGCCGCCGAGGCCGACCGTCTCGTCGAAGCCCTCGCCCTCGCCCGCAACCAGGCGAAGCGGGCCCACGCGACCGCCTCCCGGCTGCGCGCCGGCCAGGCCACTCTGGCCGAGGCCAGCGGCCGGCTCCACCGCGGCGCCGGCCGCCTGGCCACGGCCGCGGCCGGCCTGCCCCAGGGCCTGGCCAGGCTGGGGGAGGGCGCCGGCCGCCTGGCGGCCGGACTGGCCGCGCTGCGGGGCGGCGCCGCCTCCCTCTCGACCCACCTCGACCGCGGGCACGGCGCCTCCGATCCGCTCCAGCGCGGGCTCGCCGACGCCGGGGTGCGGGTCTCGGGGTCCGGGGAACGCCTCTCCCGCCGGCTCGCCGCCCTGCGCCGCCGCTCGCCCGGGATCTTCGATTCCGGCTACTTCGTCCTCTCGGCCCTGCAGGGAGCGCCGCGGGCCGAGGCCGAGAAGGCGGGGCAGCTGACCGACCTCGACCACGGCGGCCAGGCGGCGCAGATGCTGGTGGTGCCCCGCTACACCTTCAACACCCCGGGCTCGGCCGCGCTCAACCGCCGCCTCCAGGCCAGGGCCGCGCGCCTCGCGAACGCCACCGGCTTCCGCACCGGGGTCGCCGGCGGCTCGGCCCAGCTCGAGGACTACAGCGACGCGGTCTCCTCCCGGATCTCGCTGGTGGTCCTCGCGATCTCGCTGATCACCTTCCTGGTCCTGGTGGTGCTGCTCCGCGCCCTCGCGCTGGCGGCGATCGCCGTCGCCCTCAACCTCCTCACCGTCGCCGTCGCCTTCGGGGTCCTGACCCTGCTCCTCGACGTTCCGGCCGGCTGGCCGCTGGGCGGGCACGAGTACGTGGACTCGATCGGGGCGGCGGGGATCTTCGGGATCGTCTTCGGCCTCTCGATCGACTACGCGGTGTTCCTGCTGGCGAGGATGCGGGAAAGCCACGACGCGGGCGCCGCCAACGCCGATGCGATCGCCCACGGGCTGCAGCGCACGGCGCGGGTGATCACCGGCGCGGCGGCGGTGATGGTCGCGGTCTTCGCCGCCTTCGCCGGCGCCCCGATCGCCACCGTCAGCCAGCTCGGCGTCGGCCTCACCGTCGCCGTCGTGCTCGATGCAACGGTGGTGCGGATCGTCCTCCTGCCGGCGCTGATGCTGATCCTCGGCGAGCGGGTGTGGTGGCTGCCGCGGCCGCTGGAGCGGATTCTGCCCAAGGTTGAGTTGCACGGTGCCTGAGACGTCCTCGGCAAGAGAAGGAGAGGGAGAAACATGAACGGAAAAATCATCGTCCTGGCCCTGGCGGCGATCGCCTCGGCGGCCCTTGCAGCCGGCCCGCCGCTCGCATCCGGCGAAGAAGAAGGCGAAGTGACCCGCGCCGACTACGTCGCCTCGGCGGAGCCGATCTGCAAGCAGAACGTCCTCGCCAACAAGCGCATCTTCAAGGGGGCCAAGGCGGAGGTGAAGGCGGGGGAACTGAAGAAGGCCTCGCGGCACTTCTTCCGCGCCGCGACCGCCTTCGCCGCGACCGTCCGCCAGCTGGCGGCGCTGAAGCATCCGCCCGCGGACGCCGCCCGGGTCGAAAGGTGGCTGGGCCTCCTGCGCGACGAGACCGCCCTCATCCGCAGGATCGGGAAGGCCCTCGCGGCGGGGAACAAGCACCGGGCCGAATCCCTCGCGGTCGACCTCAACCGCAACTCGAGCAGGGCCAACAACGCCGTCCTCTCCTTCGGCTTCGACTACTGCCGGATCGAGCCCTCGAGGTTCAGCGGATGACGAAGCGGGCGAGGGTCGTGCTCTGGGCCGGCGGCCTCCTGCTCCTGGCCGGCGCCCCGGCCTTCGCCGTCTCCAACGGCGAAGGCGACCTCGTCCTCACCTTCAGAGGAGGGATCAGGCCGGCGGCCCTTCCCCGCCACGATCCCGCCCCCGTCGGCGTCTGGGTCGCCGGCACCGTCGGCAGCAGCTCCGGCGAGCTCGACAGCGTTCCCCAGGTGGAGCGGATTGAGGTCTCGATCAACCAGCAGGGCCGGCTCGAAGACCGGGGGCTGCCGACCTGCCGGGTGCGGCAGATTCGCAAGGCCCGGGAGGCGAAGGCGCGCCGCGCCTGCGGGGCAGCTCTCGTCGGGCACGGGCGGGTGACCGTCCTGGCGCGGCTGGACAACCAGAGATCTTCCCTGGTCGAGGCGCGGCTCCTCGTCTTCAACGGCCCGCGGCGAGACGGCCGCAAGCTGGTCATCGCCCAGGCCTACTCGCGGAAGCCGCCGGCGTCCTTCATCCTCCCCTTCACTGTCGCCCACCGGAGGGGGACCTTCGGCACGGTGATGAGGACGACGCTGCCGCCGGGGGTGAGGAAATGGGCCTTCCTGACCCGCTTCCAGATGACGCTGAAGCGGACCTACGCCTACCGAGGGCGCCGGCGCTCCTTCATCAGTGCCGCCTGCGCCGCTCCCGCCGGCTTCGACAGCGCTCTCTTCCCCTTCGCCCTCGCCAAATACACCCTCGCCGACGGGCGCAGCTTCGAAATGTCCCAGTCGGGCCGTTGCCGCGTTAGCTCCTGAGCGAGTGAACTAGGACATTTACGTACCCAGGCCGCCAGACGGGTGACGTTAGACTCGGCCCGAATGGGTCTGGGGATCCTGTGGTGAGGAGACGCAGCGGCGTAACGGCTCTCGCAGCGGTGGTCGCCGCATGCCTGGCGCTGGGCGTCGTCGGCCTCGGCGTTGAGGCTCGCCTCTCGCCGCTGTCGCTCAGCGTCCCCGGCACCGCCGTTGACGACGCGCAGGAGCTGGCCGACAGCCACTTCGGCGATTCCTCGCCCTTTGTCGTCCTGCTCCAGGGCCCCGCCGCCGCGGTCGACCGCCAGGGCCCCCGCCTGGTGGGGGCGTTGCGGCGGCAGCCGGCGGCGACGGTGATCTCGCCCTGGGACCGGGGGGCGCTGCCGGCCCTGCGACCCGGCTCCGACAAGGCCCTCGTCTTGGTCGACTTCCACGTACCGCTCGAGCGGGCGATGCGGGAGACGGTTCCCGCTCTTGAACGGACGCTGCAGGCGCGGGTGAGGCGGCCCGTCCGTGCCACCCAGTCCGGCTTCGCCTCGGTCTCGCGGGCGCTGCAGGAGGAATCTCTGCACTCGACCGAGCGGGCGGAGCTGCTGGCGGTCCCGCTGCTCATCCTCGTCCTGCTGCTCGTCTTCCGCTCCGTGGTGGCGGCCGCGATCCCCCTCGCCTTCGGCGCCCTCACCGTCTTCGCCGGGCGCGGGGTGCTGTCGCTGCTCGCCTCGGCGATGACGATGGACGCGCTCTCGCTCGTCGTCTGCACGATGATGGGGCTCGCTCTCGGCGTCGACTACTCGCTGCTGATCGTCTCCCGCTTCCGCGAGGAGCTGGCTTCGCGGGGCGACCCATGGGAGGCGGCGGCAGCGACCCGGATGAGCGCCGGGCGCACCACCTTCTTCGCCGGCGCGACGCTGATCGTCGCCCTCGTCTTCTCCGCCTTCCTGCAGCCGGGGTCGCTGCTGCTCTCGCTGGCGACCGCCACCGCCGTCGTCACCGTGATCAGCGTCGCGATCTCGAACCTGGCGGTCCCCGGCCTGCTGGGGCTGCTTGGCGGCCGGATCAACGCCGGCCGGATCGGCCACCGCGGCGGCAGGCGGCAGACGGCGATCGTGGCCGCGGCCGCGGCGGCGCTGCGCCGCCCGGCCCTCGCCGCCTGCATGGTCGCCGTCCCGCTCGTCCTCCTGACCCTGCCCCTCGTGGGCTTCTCCACCGGCGCACCCGGGATCGACGAGCTGCCCAGCTCCAACGCCGCCCGCGAGAGCGCCGAGAGGATCGACCGCGCCGTCGGGCCGGGCTGGGAGGCGCCCTTCGTCCTCGTCGCGGCAACCGACCGGGGCGCGATCACCAACCGGCGCGACCTGGCGCTGCTGCGCCGCTGGCAGCGCCGCATCGTCGCTCAGCCGGGGGTGCGGGCGGTGATCGGGCCGGGGGCGGTCGCCGCCCGCGCGGCGCCATTGCGCGACCTCGGCCAGAGCCTCGCCGTTGCGGGTGCCGGGGCACCCGGGCGCCTCGGCGCCCTCGGCCCGAATCTGCGCCGCGCCGCCGCCGCCGTCTCCGAGCTCCGCTCCGGGATCGCCGAAGGGGCCGACGGCAGCGACCTGCTGGCCCAGGGCTCCCGGCGGGCCGCCGACGGCGCCGGGACGATCGCCTCCGAGCTTCGCCGCGCCGCCGGCCGCGGCGAAGAAGCGAGCAGCGCGATCCACCGCCTCCAGGAGGGCAGCCGGCGCCTCGCCCAGGGCCAGCGCGAGGTCGCGGTCGGCGGGCTCACCCTGACGCTGGGCTTGCGCTCTCTGCTGCCGCAGGTGCGGGGCGGGCAGCTCGCCCGCGCCCGCAAGCTGGCGCGGAGGCTCGAACGCGCCGCGGCTTCGAACCCGTCCCTGGGGGTCGCGGCGAACGAAGCGCGGGTGCTGGCGCGGGCAACTGCCGCGAGCCGCGACGAAGTGCGGCGGCTGCGGGAAGTCGCCCAGCAGGTGAACGGCGGCCTCAGCCGGCTCGTTCCCGGCGGCGAGCGACTCGAAAAGGGGGTGGGCCGCCTCTCGGCAGCGACTGGAGGCCTCAGCAAGGGGCTCGACCGGCTCGGGGACGGGGCCGAGCGGCTGGCGGGCGGCCTGATCGCCCTCGAGGGCGGGGCGGGTGCGCTCCGCGACGGGCTCTCCGAAGGCTTCCACCGTTCCTATCCGCTGCAGGCCAAGCTCCACACGGCGGGGGTTCGCGTCGCAGCCCTGGCGGCTCCGCTCGCGGTGGGGGCGAGGCAGCTGAGAACGCAGTCGCCGCACCTCTTCGACTCCGGCTACTTCGTCCTCTCCGCGATCGACGGGGCGCCGCCCCGCCAGCGCGACCAAGCCGGTGAGGCGATCAGCGTCGACGGCGGCGGCCAGGCCGCCCGCATGCTCGTCGTCTCCACCCACGCCTTCAACACGGAGGGCTCCCGCCGCGTCGAGCGGCGGCTCGAAGCCGACGCCGAGCGGATCGCGGCGGCCGGCGATCTGGGGACCGGGGTCGCGGGGGGCGCCGCGACGCTCAACACCTACGGCGAAGCGACCGAAGCGCGGCTGCCGCTGGTGATCGGCGCCTTCGTCCTCTTCACCCTGCTGGCCCTCGTCGTCGTCCTGCGGGCGCCGCTCCTGGCCCTGCTCACCGTCTGCCTCAACCTCGCCTCGGTGGCGGCGGCGATCGGGGTGATGACGCTGGTCTGCCGGATCCCCGAGGGCTATCCCCTCGGTGGTCACCCTTATGTGGACACGGTCGGCGCCGGGGCGATCTTCGGCGTCACCTTCGGCCTCTCGATCGACTACGCGGTCTTCCTGCTGGCGCGGATGCGGGAGCGCTACGACGTCGACGGCGACAACCGCGCGGCGATCGCCTTCGGGCTGGAGCGGACCGCCGGCGTGATCACCGGCGCCGCCGCGATCATGGCCGCCGTCTTCGTCTCCTTCGCCGCGGCCCCGGTCGCGACCGTGAGCCAGATGGGGGTGGGGCTGACGGTGGCGATCCTGCTCGACGCGACGGCGGTGCGGATCGTCCTGCTGCCGGCGCTGATGCTGCTGCTGGGCGACCGCGTCTGGCGGGTGCCGCCGCTGCTGGACCGAATCCTTCCCCGCCGTAACATGTTGAAGGCAAGCAGTGTCTAGGTGGATCGGCATAGCGCTCTCGCTCGCGGCCCTGCTCGCGGCGGTGAACGCCGCCGCGGCCGAAGCTCCGACGCGGGACAAATACGTCTCTCAGCTCGAGGCGATCTGCCAGCCCGACGCGCTGAGGACGCAGCGGGTGATGAAGGGCGCCAAAGCCGATATCCGGGCCGAACGCTTCGCCGTCGCGGCGAAGAAGTTCGCCAAGGCGACCGCGATCTACTCCTCCACCGTGAAGCGGATCTCGGCCGTGACCCGTCCGCCAGATGACGCCGAGAAGCTGCGCAAGTGGTTCACTTACCTGAAGCGGCAGGTCTCCTACCTCGAGCAGATCACCGCGCAGCTGCGGCAGGAGCACGCGATCAAGGCGCAGCGGCTGGTCTCCCGCTTCATCCACAACGGCAACCTCGCCAACAACGTCGTCCTCGCCTTCGGGTTCGACTACTGCAGATTCAAACTCTCCAGGTACGGGACGTAGGCGTGCTCGGCCGAGCGTGGGTTGTCGGCCTGGCCATCGCGGTTCTGACGATGGCGGCGCTGGCGACCGCCATCACCGGCCCGGCCCGCGCCGAGCGGCGGCAGTACGGCGAGCTGGTGGTCTTCCTCAAGGGCGGCATCTCGCCCCAGCGGCTCCCTCGCGGCCGACCAGCCCCCGTTGCGGTCCACCTCTCGGGCGGCCTCGGCACCGCCGACGGCTCTTTGCTGCCGCGGGTCACGCGGATCGAAATCGGCCTTCCCGCCGCGGGGAGCCTCTCCACCCACGGCCTCCCCGCCTGCACGGCGCGGCGGCTCCGCAACGCGAAGCCGCCGAAGGCGCTCGCCGCCTGCCGGCCCTCTCTCGTCGGCCGCGGCTCGCTGGAAGCCAAGGTGGTGCTGCCCGGCCAGGGGCCCTTCACCGTCCACGCCGGCCTGCTCCTCTTCAACGCCCGCGTCGACGGCCGCCCGGCCATCCTCCTGCACGCGTACGCGACCGAGCCGCCGATCGTGGTTGTCCTTCCCTTTGTCCTTCGGCACCGGCGCGGCACCTTCGCCAACGTCCTCGTCGCCGACCTGCCGGCCGCCCTTGGGCCGAGGCCCCGCCTCGCCCGCTTCGAGATGAGCCTGTCCCGCCGCTACCGCTACCGGGGTCGCTCTCGCAGTTACCTGAACGCCTCCTGCTCGGTCCCACCGGCCTTCACCGGGGGGTCCTTCAGCCTCGCCCGCTCCACCTACACGCTCGCCGGCGGGCAGCGCCCGGAAGTGGAGATCGCGCGGGGTTGCCGGGCTATCTAGCTCGCCCACAGGGTACGCAGGCAGATTATTTTTCACGCAATACTGCAGGTCTCTCCTGCCTTGTGTCCCGCATAGCGAAGCCGAATCCGAGGCGGCCGATCCCCCTGCCGGGAAGTATCTAAGCGCCCGTCCTTGACAGCTTGGTCCGTCTGTGTTCCAATACAGCCGGCCCTGAGGACAGGCACTCCCTAAGGGGGATGGGTGTTCCAACGGGCGGGAGAGACAAAGGCGAACACCTCAGCCAGGGGATCGGCGATGCCGGTCAGGTAAGGGGCTTTCGCCGGAGCGACAAGGAGGCACCCAAGTGGAACGCGAGGCGAAGGTTACGGCTGAGGGACCAGTCGAGTGGCTGCAAAGCCACGGCCGACAGCCCGTGCCTTTTGGGGCTGCTTCTGTCTCACGTATCACGACCCCTGCGCCAGGCCAATTAGCTCTTGACCGGCGCCAGGGCCGTGCACTCCACGAAACCAACCCCAGGTACGACTGGGAGAAGGAGTTCGCAAGTAATGAATAACAGACCGGAACGGTCAGCATCGACGATCAAGGCCTTTGGTCTTGCGGTCGTCGCCTCGTTGGCGCTGAGCGCGCTTGTCGCGGCCAGCGCCTCGGCCCTGAGTTTCGCCCCTGAAAAAGACCAATTCACCGCACAGGGAGGAGCTATCACGATCACGGATAGCGGCTCCACTTACGGCTGCGCGGGAAGCAGCACCGGAAGCACTCCCGGCATCTTCAGCACCGGCACCAGCGGCTCCGTCACCCTGACCCTCAAAGGCTGCACGCTGTCCGGTGGAATCGCCTGCACGGGCCCGGGGCAGGCCGCGGGCACGATCGTCACCTCGAACCTGAGCATCAAACCGGTTTACCTGGATGCCGCGAAAACCCGGTACGGCCTCCTCCTCTCGCCGCCGGCAGGCAAAGCGTTCGCTGCGTTCACCTGCTGGGGAGTCCCGGTCACTTGGACGGGCAGCCTGATCGGCGAGATCACCAGTCCGGCCCTCAACGTCAGCTCTAAAACCTTCGTGCTGTCGTTCGCTGCATCTGCGCAAGGCGTCCAGAGAGACCAGCAGATCGAAGGTGCGGGCACCAGCTATCACCTCAGCCAGACGATGGGAGGTAGCACGAGGGAAATGGCGATCGCCACCCAAGAGACCCTGACCTTCGAAAAAGAAGGCAAATTCATCCCCTAATGCGACGAACGGCTGAAAGGCCCTGCTAAGGCGCGGCCTTTCAGCCATACCAATTGCAAGTCCGGTACCGAGAGCAAAGGACGACAGAACGCATGAAAGCAGCAGGTGATTACCGCAGCCGCCAGCGCCGTACGGGCCTCCCGAGGTTGCCGCATGGCCGGTTCCTTGCGGGCGCGCTTGCGTTCCTGGTCGTTTGGGCGCTGGCTCCTGCCTTCGCGGCGGCCGGGCCGGTCGAATATCTCAAAACGTTTGGGCCCGACGGAGCGGAAGAATCGAGCTTCGAGGAGGCGGGCAGCGTCGCCGTCGATCAAACCACCGGAAGCGTGTACGTGCTCGATCCTGATGCGGGGTCTCTCTTCAAATTCGATGCTGAAGGTAACCCGGTGGACTTCGAGGGCTCAGCCCCATACATCGTCGGCAATGCGCTTACCGACCTGGATGTCCGCGGCGGGGTCAACAGCGAAGGGCTGAGTCAAGTTGCAGTGAACTCATCCACCCGCGATATCTATGTCACCGGCCTGCACGCTGTACTTGCGTTTCACGACGACGGGGAACCAGCAGAGTTCACGGGAGCCTCCGGCGAGCATATCGGCGCACAACCGAATGAACTCTCGGGCTTTGGTGATCTATGGGGGGTGGCAGTTGACGTCAATGGGATCATCTACGCCAGCGATCACACCGGCCAAATCACCTTGTTCAGCTCCACGGGGGAACAGGTGACCCAATTCGCGACCACCGACCCTTCCAACCTCGCCGTATCCTCAACCGGAGCCCTATACGTCAACTACAGAACGGGGGAATTCGAAAACACGAAACCGGTGTTGAAGTTCGAACCTTCGGCCTTCCCCGTTGCTCCTCTTACTACTTACACACCAGAAGCGGAGCCCGTCAGCCCCTCGGGGAACTGGTCCGTGACGGTGGATCAGGCCAACGATCAAGTCTATATCCCACAGCTATATCCTTTCGACCTCAAATTCGGGCAAGTTACTGTCTATGACCAAGGTGGCACTGTTGTCGAAGTGATTGGCGCGCCAGGCTCCGATAGCGATTTCGGTGCTCGGGCGAATGCGGTAGGCGTCAAAGGAGCCAGCGGAAAAGTCTACGTGTCCGTCTCTGATATCAGCGGAGCTCCGTCCCGGATTATGATCTACGGCCCCCAGGTCATCTTCGAAGGGAAACCGACGATAGAGCCAAGGGCGGCGATCGAGGTTACCGCGAATTCGGCGATCCTCCGCGGGTCGATCAACCCAAACACCTCCGCGACGAGCTATTACTTTGAGTACGGGCTGGAGAACTGCTCTCTCGCTTCCTGCGCCAAGGTGCCAATCGACGGTCGTGAGGCGGGAGATGATCACCAGCTCGTCAACGTTGAGGAAGCGGTCTCAGGACTTCAAGCGGGAGAGACCTACTACTTCCGAATTGTCGCCAAAAATTCCTTCGGCGAGACGCAAGGCCCCATCAGAACCTTCAGGACGCAGGACGTCGGGGGCGGGTTTGCCCTGAGCGACGGGCGGGTCTGGGAGATGGTCTCGCCGTCAGACAAGCACGGCGGATCCGTGAGGGGATCCGAGCAGGGCCTGATTCAGGCCGCCTCAGATGGGAATGGTCTCGTTTACCTGAGCCTTGGCGCGGTAGTTCCAGATCCAGAGGGAAGCCGAGCTGTCGAATACTCGTCCGTTCTTGCGCGGCGGTCAGACGCAGGATGGCAGTCCGAAGACATCACGCCTGCCAATAGCCGGGACCAGAAATGGGCGGTCGGTCAGATGGGTGAGTACAAGCTCTTCAACCTCGACTTGTCCCGTGCCCTTCTGGAGCCTCGCGACGGCCGGCAGCTGTCGCCGCAAGCCTCGGAACGGACCCCCTATCTGCGCGAAAACTCCGATCCCCCCGTCTACCTACCCCTGGTGACCGGAAAGGAAGGCTTCGCCAATGTGCCTGTCGGGACGAAATTCGGGGCCGACGATGATCGCTCAATCGGCAGCGTTGGGGTGGTGGGATCGAGTGGCGATCTCGGCCATGTGCTGCTGTCGTCCGAGGTTCCCCTGGTTGAGCCGGGACCCGATGGCGTCGCGTCGAAGCTCTACCTGTGGTCGGGGGGACAGTTGCAGCCGGTGAGCGTGCTCCCAGATTCGGAAGGCGGTGGGATGGTGGCGCTGGCTTCCCCCGGTTCGGAGACTGGCACCGTAAGTCATGCCGTCTCGGACGATGGTTCGCGGGTGTTCTGGTCGAGAGGAAACTACGGGGTCGATGGGGGAAATCTCAGCGGCCTGTATGTGCGTGACATGGTGGCGGAAGAGACGGTACGGCTAGACGTACCCGACTCCGGTGCTTCAGGTGTAGGCACTGCAAACCCGGTGTACCAGGGTGCCAGTATCGACGGGAAGGTTGTGTTCTTCACCGACTCGCAGCAGCTGACGGTGGGCGCCAGTGGCAGAGACCTGTACCGCTGCGAAATCAACAGTGGAGATGTCGTAGACGGCTGCGACACGCTAACCAACCTGACCGCCCAACTTGAAGACAGCGGGGAGAGCGCCGAAGTGGTCGGTCTATCCCCCGGTGTGAGCGAGAATGGGGAGAGGATCTATTTCGTCGCCAAGGGGAGCCTGGACTCCGTTCCCAACGGCGCTGGGGAAGCTGCTGTCTCGGGGCAGCCGAATATGTACGTGTGGAAGCAGGGGGACGGTGTTCGGTACGTTGCCACCCTCGCGGAAGACGACAGTACCGACTGGGGAGGTGCTCGTTTCCGTACCCAAGATCTGACGGCCGCCAGCTCACCCGGCGGGCAGTATCTGGCATTCATGTCGAATCGTAACTTGACCGGCTATGACAATCGAGGATCCGCAACCGGCGTTCCGGTTCAGGAGGTATTTCAGTACGACGCCAATGCCGACCAGTTGCGCTGCGTGTCGTGCAATCCCACCAATGCCGCTCCAGTGTCAAACATCGACGGGCTGGAGTTAGCACGCCTGCCCCTTGTCGACCCTCGCAATCTACTCCAAGGCCGGGCGACGTCTGCGGTCTTACCGCAGTCCTCTGTCATAGAGCTAGACGGCATAACTCTGTACCGCCCGCGTGCGGTCCTCGACAACGGTCGGGTCTTCTTCAACTCAATCGACTCCCTGGTTCCCGCTGACTCGAATGGTGAGTGGGATGTCTACCAGTTTGAGCCTGATGGCCTGGGCGGTTGTGAGGGCGCCAGCGGCGGACCGGCTAGCGCTCCGTCCTTCGGTGGCTGCGTTTCGTTGGTCTCCTCGGGTACCGGCGAAAGAGAAGCCGGTTTCCTCGACGCCAGTGCCAGCGGCGACGATGTCTTCTTCCTCGCTCCGGCGAGACTCTCGGCCGCCGACGAAGACGAAGAACTGGACGTCTACGACGCGCGGGTGGACGGGATCGCGGCCACCCTCCCGGTCAGGAGCGATTGCCAGGGCGACACCTGCCAGCCGCAGGCCCGGGTGCCCGAGAACCCAACTCCCGGGAGCGCGACCGTCAATGGCCCTGGGAATGTGAGGGCAACGGGAAGGCGCTGTCCCAAGGACAAGCACAAGGTTCACCACGGCCGAAGCGCCCGTTGCATTGCCCGTAAGCACCACAAAAAGCCGCGTCATCACCAGAAAGCCGGCAAGGACCGGAGGTCTGCCCGATGAGTCAGGAGAGCCGCAGCATGTCCAATCGCGTCGCCACCGCGGCGGCAACCCTTTGCGCCTCCGCCCTGCTGCTGGTTGCAGCGCCGGTTGCTCCAGCAGCGGCAGCCCCATCCCCTTGGTGGCAGGTGCTGATGGGCAGCCGACCGACCCACCTTTGGGAACCGCAGCCGAGCCTGCAGGAAATCGAGACCGAACTCGCCCCGTTCTTCGGGGCCGAAACGGCCGCAGTGACGATCGAAGTCGGCGGCACCCCGGTGGGTTGCCTTGGCACTCAGGACGAAGTTGGAGTCTTGGCGTGTGAATTTCTCACGGGCTTCGCTCCCACTACGACTGCGCCACAGCTTGACGCCCTGCTCCAGGGCGCCTGGGGTACGACCGATGTCGAGGTCACTGGCGGGCCTGTCGGGGGCACGCCCTTCGTGATCACGGCGAAAGGGGCGTTAGCCGCGCTCGCACTCGATCCCGGCGAAACCCCTGTCGGGAAAGCGACGTTGAAAGTGATCAGAGGCGGTGGCAGCGGGCGCCTCGTGTTGACGCTCACCAACCTCGGCGATGCGCCGGTCGATGGCACGACGACCCCCGTCACCATTACCGACGAGTTACCGAAAGGGGTAGTGGCCACCGGGGTCGAAGGTTTTGCCGGGCTTAAGGACCTCTCCGGGCCGGTCGATTGCTCCGTCAAAGCCACCGATCTCGTCTCCTGTAGTTTCGCAGGCACCCTTCCTTCCTATGAAGCGATCGAAATCGAAGTTCTCGCCAGTCTCACTGACGAACCGCCGGCGGCAGTAGCGCCCGGTAGGGTGACGGTGAGCGGCGGTAACGCCCCCAGCGCCTCTGGGCCCCAGGAGATCAAGGTAAGCCCGGAGAAAGTGCCTTTCGGAATCGAACGGTTCTCCGTCCAAGCAGAAGAGGAGGGGGGGAGCCCGAGCACCCAGGCCGGTCGCCACCCCTTCCAGCTGACCACGACCATCCAACTCAACGCTGGGGCCGTTGGCCAGGGACGCCGAGTGGAGCAGCCACGTCTACCACGAAACCTGCGCTTCCCCCTGCCCGCCGGTCTGGTGGGCAACGCCAGCACCACTCCCACCTGCCCGATGGCGAGTTTCCTTGAGGTGATAGCCATAGCGAAGAACTGCCCGGCCGAGACCGCGCTGGGTGTCGCTGCGGTGACGGTCTACGAGGGCAATGCCGGCTTCCTCCGAATGGCCTTGCCAGTGTTCAACCTTCCGCCCACTCATGGCGAGCCCGCCCGCTTTGGGTTCGTTGCAAAGGGGGCCCCGGTTTTGATTGACACTGCGGTCGATCCTGACGACGGCTACCGCATCGTCGCTTCGGTTAACAACACGACCCAGATCGCCCAGTTCCTCTCGAGCACGCTCGTGCTCTGGGGGAGCCCAGGCGATCCCCGTCACGACTCGGCGCGGGGATGGGCATGTACTAACAGGTTCCCCGGCGAAGGCCTCGGGCTGTGCCAACGGCCTTCCAGTGTCGACGAAGGCGCCTTCTTGCGCCAGCCCGTCTCCTGCGACGGGCCACTGCAGTTCGACGTCGAGGTGGAACCGTGGAACGTCGCACTTGGCACCGTCATAGATCGGAGCACCGCCGTTGCCCCTGCACTGTCCGGTTGCAACAAAGTTCCGTTCGACCCGGAAATCACCGCCGCACCAACCAGCAGGCTGGCGGAGAACCCGTCCGGCCTCGACTTTCGTCTTGACATGCCGAATTCCGGGCTCCTGAACCCAAATGCAATCGCCGAAGGGCAGGCGAAGAAGGTGGAGGTTGTCCTGCCGGAGGGGATGTCGATCAACCCCTCTCAGGCGGAGGGACTCGCGGTCTGCTCGGAAGGCGAGTATGCGAGCGAGCGCGCCAATTCAGTTCCGGGCGAGGGCTGCCCTAATGCCTCCAAAATCGGCGAGGTGCAGATTTCGACGCCGCTGCTGAAGGAGGAACCGCGCGGCGCCCTCTACGTCGCGAAGCCCTACGACAACCCCGGTCGCTCATTGATCGGCCTCTACCTCGTCGCCCGGATACCGGAGCGCGGGATCCTGATCAAACAGTTCGGCAAGGTGACGCCCGACCCGAAGACGGGGCAGTTGGTCACGACCTTCGACGACCTGCCCCAGTTGCCGTTCTCCAGTTTCAAGCTCCACTTCCGCGAAGGTGGCAGGGCCCCATTGGTGACCCCACCCGGCTGCGGTACCTTCGAGACCGTAGCCCGGTTCACCCCCTGGTCGGCGACTGACCCGGACAACCCGCTGCCGAGCGAGATCGTCACGAGGACGAGTTCGGTGACGATCGAACGCGGTCCCGATGGCGACGCCTGCCCGAGCGGTAGGGCGCCCTTCAAGCCAGGCTTCGAAGCCGGCTCAATCAACCCGTCCGCAGGCCAGTTCTCCCCCTTCTACATGCGCCTGACCCGCAAGGACGGCGACCAGGACCTGACCAAGTTCAGCTCGGTCCTGCCCGAGGGGGCGCTGGCGAAACTGGCAGGCGTCACCCAGTGCCCGCAGGCTGCCGTCGAGGCGGCGAAGGGTAAGGACGGGGTCGACGAGAAGGTGACCCCGAGCTGTCCCGCCTCCTCGAAGATCGGCCGGACCGATGTCGGCGCGGGTGTCGGCTCGATTCTCACCTACGTCCCGGGTGAGCTCTACCTCGGCGGGCCCTACCGCGGCTCGACGCTGAGCGTGGTCTCGGTCACGCCGGCCGTCGCGGGTCCGTTCGACCTCGGCACGGTGGTCGTCCAGGAGGGTTTGAAGCTCGACCCGGCTACGGGCGAAGTGCACGTCGACGGCGACGCCTCCGACCCGATCCCCCACATCCTCCAGGGGATCCCGCTCAAGGTTCGCGACCTGCGCGTCTATGTGGACCGGGACAAGTTCACCACCACGCCGACCTCGTGCGACCCGATGGCGACGAAGGCGGAGCTGTTCGGGTCCGGCGTGGACGTCTTCAGCGTCGCCGACGACGTTCCGGTGGAGCTGCGCGCGCGCTACCAGGCGGCCGATTGCGCCAGCCTCGGCTTCAAGCCGCGGCTGCAGATCCGCCTCAAGGCGAAGCGCAGCACGCGCGGGGCCTACCCGGCGCTGCGGGCGGTGCTGAGGCCGCGGGTCGGGAACGCGAACCCCGATCGGATCTCGGTGGCGCTGCCGGGCAGCGAGCTGGTCGAACAGGGCCACATCCGGACGATCTGCACCCGGGTCCAGTTCGCCGCGGATGGAGGCTTCGGGGGCGGCTGCCCGCAGCGCAGCATCTACGGCCACGTCAAAGCATGGACGCCGCTGCTCGACGAGCCGCTCGAGGGGCCGGTATACCTGCGCAGCTCCAACCACGAACTGCCGGACATGGTGCTGGCCCTGCACGGCTTGGTCGACATCGAATCCGTCGGCCGGATCGACTCCGTCCGGATCGACTCCGTCAGCGCCCGCATCCGGGCGACCTTCGAAAACGTCCCCGATGCGCCGCTGAGCAAAGTGGTGCTCAGCATGCAGGGCGGCGACAAGGGCCTGCTCGCCAATTCGACTGACATCTGTCGCGGCTTGCACCGGGCGAAAGGCGTCCTCACCGGGCAGAACGGGAAGGTCCACCGGACCTCGCCGAAGGTGACGGCGAACTGCAAGGGGAAGGGACGGCATCGCGGCTCCAAGCATGCTGGCTCGAAGTGACTCGGACAGCTAGCGTCCCAATTCGATGCCGTTCCCGATCACCCTCGCTAGCCTGGAGACGGCGATCCTGGAGGCCTGCGCCGGCGAGGACGAGTGGCCGGCGCAGGTCGCTGCCGGGATCTACGCCGGCGTCGACTTCGCGATCGCCCATCCGGAGGTCGCCGAAGCGCTGGCCTTCGAGGCCGGTGGCTCGGGAACCGACACGCTACGCCGCTACGAGAGCGTCGTCGGGCGGCTGGTGGGGTTTCTGCGGGTTAGGGCGCCGATCGAATCACGGCTGCCGGGGGCCGCGGACGAGGGGCTGGTGGGGGGCATCGTCGGCCTTGTCGGAGACCACCTCAGGATCGGGCGCCTGGATCGACTTGAGGAATTGAGGCCGGAGCTGGTGCTGATGACCCTGCTGCCTTATCTGGGATTCCTGGAGGCGCAGAAGTGGGCCAACAGCCGCGAGACTTAGCGGTTCGTTGACAAAATGGTCTGTGTATGTTCTTATAGCTCTGCGCTGTCGGTCACCGGCCGTGGCGTGACCGGCGCCGGTTCGGGACCTCCCGCCAATCCCTGTGGTGGCATGGTCCCGACCCCAGCTCACGGCTCGGGTGAGTTCCCCGCTTGCCCGAGCCGTTTGCGTTCCCCGACGCGGCGCAGGCGCATGAAGGCGCAGAGGAGGCGGGTGCCTGGGCCGAGCGCGGCCAGGAGCGCAGCGCGGATCGGCTGCGCGTATGGGGCCTCCGCTTCGGTGGCGCTGAGGTAGAAGCCGGCGACGCCGGCGAGGATCGCCCGGTGGCGCTGCGGGTTCGGCAGCTGCGGCAGCAGGGCTTCGGCGTGCCTAGCGAGCAGCGCGAGCCGCTCGCCCGCCTCCTCCGCGCTCCCGTAGTAGGCGAGGTAGTCGTGCTCGCCGGCGGCACGGTCGCGATCGCGGTCGACCAGGTCGTCGAGGAAAACGGTGAGGGCGCCGATCGGGGGGAAGTATGCGGCGTCGATCAGGGCTGCGGTCCCAGCGGTCGTGGCAGGGTCGGCGGCGGCGGCGATCAGCGCGTGGGCGGCGACCGAGGAGCTGGCGCCGGCGGCGAGCTCCCACCAGCGGTAGCCGGACGGGGCCTTCGGCGCCAGCGCCCAGTGGCGCAGCGCCTCCGCATTGCCGGCCGCTGCCGCGTGCGTCCGCCGCTGCCCCTCTTCGCAGCGCTCGACCGCGCGATCGAGGAGAGGGGACACCGCGGGGTAGGCGGGAAGCGCGGCAACTTCCTCCCTCCATCCCAGCTCCAGCCGCTGCGGGAGGGAAACGTCAAGAGCCTGGCCCGGTCCTTGCTCTTCGGCGACGTCGCGGAGGTCGATCGCCACCTGGAGCCGGGTGATCGCACGGGTGACCGCGGGCCGCGCCTGCCGCGGCGCCAGGGTGGCGAAGACGGCGACCGCCTCGGCGTTCATCGCCTTCTCCCGGGGCAGCGGCCCCCACCGCCGCAGCTCCCGCCGCGCCCGCGGCAGCACCGTCGCCAGGTAGGCCCCGAGGGCGCTGGCCGCCGCTCCGAGATCTTTGCTCGCCGCCGTCACACTTCGGACCCTAAGGCGCGTCCGCCCTCGTCTCTACCTTGAGCGAACCGATGAGCGAGCAGACGCAGATTCAGGCGTTCGCGGAGGCGGAGCCGGTGGTGAGGGAGCCGGTGGCGGGGGAGTCGGCCCCGGTGACCGAGGAGCCGGCCGTCCGGGTGGCGCTGCGCGATCTCGAGGACGGTCAGCGCGTCCGCGGCGTCTACGCGATCCGCGAGCGGGAGCTGCGGCGCAAGCGCAACGGCGACGCCTGGCTGCGACTCTCTGTCGGCGACGCCACTGGGGCCGCCGAGGCGGTCTGCTGGGAGGAGGCGGAGGCCCACTACGCCCTCTGCTGCTCCGGCACGCCCGTCTTCGTCAGCGGCGTCTTCGAGGTTAGCGACCGCTGGGGGGCGAAGATCAAGGTCAGCGGCCTGCGGGCGGCGGAGCCTCACGAGTACGAGCCCGCGGATCTCGCGGCGGAGTCGGACGTCTCCCTGGAGCAGCTCGAGAGCGAGCTGCGGGAACTGCTGGCGACGGTCCAGGACCCCAGCCTGCGGCAGCTGCTCGACCACTTCTTCGGCCCCGACTCGGAGACCTGGAAGCGCTTCTGCGTCGCCCCCGCCGCCAAGACCTACCACCAGGCTTACCGGCACGGGCTGCTCGAGCACACGCTCTCGGTCGCCCAGGCCGTTTCCGCCGCCGCCAACTTCTTCCCCGGGATCGACCGCGAGGTCGCCGTCGCCGGCGCCCTCCTCCACGACATCGGCAAGTGCCTCGCCTACAACGACGACCCGCTGGCGATCGACCTCACCGACGCCGGCCGCCTTCAGGGCGAGATCCCGCTCGGCTACTACACCGTGCGGCGCGCGATCGAGGACCTGCCGGGCTTCGACCCCCACCTGGCCCAATGCGTCCTCCACATCATCCTCAGCCACCACGGCTCGCTCGAACACGGCTCGCCGGTCGTCCCCGCCACCCGCGAGGCCGTCCTCGTCCACATGATCGACAACCTCGGCGGCCGCCTCGGCAGCTTCGACCGGATCGAGAAGCAGCTCCCCGCCGGCGCGGTCTGGTCGGGATTCGACCGGGCGCTGTCCGGCAGCGCCTTCTTTGCCCAGCGCGCGGCCTGAAGTTCCGAAGAATTCACAAATATTTTTCGCTTCGGCGAGATTTGTGTCTTGTTCGTTACAGACAAAAACTTACGCTAGGATCATGGCTGTGATGCTGCCGAAAGAGATCGGGCTCGACCGTCGGGTGGGCGCACTCGAGCATCGGGTGGGCTCCCTCGAGGAAAAAGTCGACGACGGCTTCGCAGCGGTTGATAAGCGCTTCGATCGACTGGAAGACCGCTTCGATTCCCTCGGTAGGACCCTGGTCGGCGGGTTGTTCGTGGTCATCGCCGCTCTGATCGGCTTGATCGCCTTGCAGATCGCGCTGATTGTCGCGCTGCTTTAGGGCGTCGCTACTGAAACTGCTCGCTGCAGTGCTGGATCTTGTTGACATTCTGGTGGGCGCGCTGGATGCAGCGAATCAGCTTGTCGGCGTCGCCCTGCTGCTGCGAGGTCCGCAGCGACTTCCTGACTTCTCGCTGAATCTGCCGGTTGACGTCTTCGATCTGCTTGTTGACGTCGCCGATTTTGTTGAAGTCGCTTGATTCGAAGCCCTTCTGGACGTTGACGTTGACTTCGTGGCTGACCTTCTCGGTCGTCTCCAGGGTCGGCTTGACGATGAAGAAATAGGCCGCAGCGAGGATTCCGACGGTCACCAAAAGCCGGATAATGCCCGCGCTTAGGTTCCCGAAGAGGTTTCGGAGCACGTCCATGAGCTGCGCGGAGACTATCCTGCCGACCAGTGGCGAAGGACACCGAGAAGCTAATTCGCCAGCTCTCGTTGATCTCGTTCCTGATGGCTCAGGGGAGGCCGGTATCGGCCCTCGAGATCAAGCGGGAGGTGGAGGGCTACAGCGACATGAACGACGACGCTTTCGCGCGCCGTTTCTACGCCGATCGCGCGGAGCTGGAGAGCCTCGGGATCCAGCTCGGGGTCGAGAAGCCGGGCGAGGGCTTCTTCGAGGCAGAGCTCTACTCGCTGCCGCCGGAGAACTTCTACCTCGACCCGATCTCCTTCTCCGATGAGGAGCTGGCGGCGCTCTCGACGGCGCTGATGCTGCTCACCGACGGCGGCTTCGCCTACGCCGAGCCGCTGCGCCTGGCCCTGCAGCAGGTCGCCTGGGGCCACCCGAACCCCCTGCAGGAGGGCGAGCGCGCCCCGGTCGAGATGGCGATGACCGCCTCCGCCGGCGGCCGCGACCTCTCCCAGCGCCTCTCCAAGATCGAGACCGCGATCAGCCGTCGCAAGACGATCGAGTTCACCTACTACACGATGGAGCGGGGCGAGACCGAGAAGCGCAAGGTCGACCCCTACCACCTGGTCTTCCGCGGCGGGCAGTTCTACTTGATCGGCCACTCGCACGAGCGCGAGGCGGTCCGGGTCTTCCGCCTCTCGCGGATCCAGGGCAAGGTCGGCTACGCCTCCAAGGCCGAGCACGACTTCTCGCCGCCCGAGGACTTCGACCGCCGCGATTACGGCAGTCGCGCCGACTGGCAGCTGGGCGAGACGAAGGGGACCGCGAAGATCTTCATCCGCGAGCGGATCGCCTGGTTGATCGAGCGCGACTTCGGCTCCTACGGAGAGCTGCGGAACGCAAAGAAGTCCGACGGCGCCCCCGGCAAGGGCCGCGTCTTCGAGACCAGCTACGCGTCGGAGCGCGAGCTGATCGCCTGGGCCCTGCGCTGGCGCCAGAACGCCGAGGTGCTCGCCCCCGACGACCTCCGCGAGGAGGCCGAGAAGCGGCGCGGCCTGCTGCTTGAACGCCACGTCAACGGCTTCCGCCCCGCCGAGGTCGTCGACCGCCCGCTCGAGGAGCAGCCGAAGCGCAGCCGCTCCAACGGCCGCGGCGAGGCGGCGATCCGGCCCGAGCGCTTCGCCCGCCTCGTCACCCTCGCCGGCCTCCTGATCGAAGCGGCGAAAAAGGGGGAGCGGCTGGAGGTCGTCGACCTCTGCGAGCGGCTGGAGCTGACCCGCGAGGAGCTGCAGGAGGACATCGACCTGCTCAACGTCGTCAACTTCGGCGGCGGCACCTACGTCCTCTACGCCGAAGTCCTCGGCGAGGAGATCGAGGTCGACTCCCAGCCCTACGGCGACAACTTCGCCCGCCCCGCCCGCCTGCTGCCGCTGGAGGCGAAGGCGCTGGTGGCGGCGATCGACCTCTTCGGCGACCACCTGCCGCAGTCCGACCTGCAGACCGCGCGCGGGAAAATCGTCAAGGCGCTCGGCCACGACCCTTCCGAGGAGGGGCTCGAGATCGCCTCCGCCGGCGGAGGCGACGCCGAGGTCGCCCGCCTCGTCAACGAGGCGATCGCCGAGAGCCGGGTGCTCGAGCTCTCCTACTACAAGGAGAACGAGGACCAGTTCACCGAGCGCCGGGTCGAGCCCTACCGGCTCGAGAACGGCAAAGAGGGCTGGTACGTCGAGGTCTACGACCTGACCAAAGAAGGGGTCCGCCACTTCAAGCTCGACCGGGTCAAGGAGGCGCGCCTCTCCGACGAGAAGTTCGAGCCGCGGCCCGAAGTCGAGGAGTTCGCCGGGGTCGAGGGCTGGATGACCCACGGCGAGGTCCCGACCGCCGAGGTGGCCCGGGTCTGGGTCTCGCCCGAGCGCGCCCGCTGGCTGCGCGAGGAGCGGACCGTGGTCGAGGAGCTGGCCGACGGCGCCGTCGTCGTCGAGCTGCCCTACGCCGGCAAGCCCTGGCTGGTGCGGGAGATCCTCCGCGGCGCTGGCGACCTCGTCGTCCTCGAGCCGCCCGACGCGCGCGAGGCGATCGCCAAAGAAGTCGAAGCAGCCTCGAACTGAGGCTTTGGAAGCGGCTCCGGGGCACCCCGAGGTCCTGAAGATCGTCGCCCCCAATCCGGGGCCGATGACGCTTGAAGGGACCAACACCTACCTGTTCGGCGGCGACCCCTGCGTGGTGATCGATCCAGGCAGCGACGACCCCGGGCACCTCGAGGCGATCCGTTCCGCGGCCGGAGAACGCGGCGGCATCGGCCTCGTCCTCCTCACCCACTCCCACGGCGACCACACCGCCGGGGCGGAGGAGCTCGGGGCCGAGGTGGTGCTGCCGGCGGGCGGCGAGGAGCACTTCGGCCTCCGCGCCCTCGCCACCCCCGGCCACGCCGAGGACCACGTCTGCTTCCTTGCCGAGAGCGGCGTCTGCTTCAGCGGCGACCTCGTCCTCGGTCTCGGCTCGACGATCGTGCCCCCGGGCGGCAACTCGCTCGCCGCCTTCATGGACTCCCTCGCCCTCCTTCAGGAGCAGGAGATCGAGCTGATCGCACCCGGACACGGTCCCTGGATCACCGACCCGGAGGCGAAGCTGGCCGAGTATGTCGAGCACCGACAGATGCGCGAGCGCCGCCTCCTCGCCGCCCTCGAGGAGGGCGAGCGCTCCCGCGCCAGGCTTCTCGCCGCCGTCTGGGACGACATCCCGATGGAGCTGCTGCCGATGGCGGCGATGGCGATGGAGGCCCACCTCGAAAAGCTCGAGGGGGAGGGGCGGCTGCCGGGGGACCTGGAGCCCTGAGCTAGCCCCCCGGGGAGAGTTCGAAGCGGGCGAGGGCGAGGGCGCCGGCGGGCGCCGTGCCGGGTTGCCTGACGGTGCCCCCGATCAGCAGCCGGCCCAGCGGGTCGACCAGCGCCTCGCTCGCCGCCGCATCCGAGCGTTTGTCGAGGCGCGTGATCCAGGCCCAGCCGCGCCAGCTGACGTTGTCTTCGAGCCTCCCCGAGTGCCGCAGCGGCACCGCCAGGAACCAGCGGTGGAAGCGCGGGTACTTCTCGGAAGGGGGGCGGATCAGCGTGCCGACGAGGATCGGGTTCCCGTTCGAGCGGATTACCACCGAGCTCCACTTGTAGATCGGGCCTTCCGTGGTGTAGACGATCCAGCCGCCTTCGAAGTCCGGATCCAGCTCCCCGTCGGGGAGCAGCCGCGCGACCTTGGTCGCGTGTTCGTCGCGGGCGCGCTGCTGCCGCGCCCGGAAGAGGACGACGATCCGCCCTTCGCCGTCGACGGCGACCGAGGCGACGGCGCCGGCGATCCTGCGGGTCCCGCGGGCGCCGAACCCGCCGACTCGGGAGCCGTCGTCCCGCAGGCGAATCAGCCCGGTGCGGGGGCCCGTGCCGCAGGAGCGGCGGGGGGTGCCGGCGAGGACGAAGCCGCCGTCGGCGGACGGGGCCATCGCCGCCACCTGCGCGAGCGGCTCGACGTCGGTCCCCCGCAGGCCGCCGAAGGTCGGGTCCGAGGTTCCGTCGACCGACAGCCTCACGACCACGCGGTCTTCCCGCACCAGCCTGGGCCGCTCTCCGCAGAGGGAGCTGCGTCGGAGGACGCCGCCGAGGACGACGATCCGGCCGGCGTCGTCGACCCTGCCGAAGGAGGCGGTGGTCGGAACCGGGCCGAGGCCGAAGCGGGTGAGGACGGCGCCGCCATCGCCGAACGATCCGTCGGGGGTGCCGTCGGGGAGATAGCGGAGGATCGCGGCGATCCGGCGGCCGCCGCGGCCGGCCGTCCCGAACACGACTGCCCGTCCCTGCGGGTCCACCCCGAGGTCGGTGGCCTTGAACCGAAGGCCTCCGGGGGCGATCCGGATCGTGCCGCCGCCGAAGGCGGGATCGAGGCTCCCGTCCTCGAGGTAGCGCGCGAGCCGATCGTCGGCCGCCAGGTACTCGGCGCCGTCGGGGCCCACCGCCAGCTGCACCTTCGTCTCGCTCCAGCGACTGGCGAGGGAGGCCGGGGTCGTCACCCAGCCCCCGTGCCCGAAGCCCGCGTCGAGTTCGCCTGGTTCGGCTGCGGCGAGAGCCGGCAGGGCCAAGAGGAGCGCCGCCGCCGAAAGCAGGATCTTCTTCATGCCCGCATCAAAACCCACATGGTCGGAAAGTTTCGAAGGGATTCCTGGCTGGCTGGCCAAACGTGATACATACTCGTCATGGGAAGGCGTCGCGATGACAGCGTGGGGAAGTTCGCCCTGATCGGCGGCGCCGTCTCGACCGGTCTCCTCGCCTCCGCCGCCGCTGTCGTCTGGCACCGACTCGCACGGCGGCCGCTGCCCCGGGTGAAGGGGAGGATCGAGATTCCCGAGCTGCGCGGATCCGTGCGCGTGCGCCGCGACCGCTGGGGGGTTCCCCATGTCGAGGCGGCCGAGCGCGAGGACCTCTTCTTCGCCCAGGGGTACTGCCACGGCCAGGACCGGCTCTGGCAGATGGACTTCTACCGCCGCGTCGTCCGCGGCCGGCTCAGCGAGATGGCGGGGGAGGAGGGGCTCGCGGCCGACCGGCTGCTGCGGACGCTGGGCATCTACTGGACCGCCGAACGCGAGGTGGCAGAGATGAACCCCGGGCTGCTGGCCAAGCTCGAGCGCTTCTGCGCCGGGGTCAACGCCGCCGCTCGCGACGCCCGGGCGCTGCCCTTCGAGATGCAGATCCTCCGCCTCGAGTTCGAGCCCTGGCGGCCGGTCGACATCCTCGGCCTCGGCAAGCTCCTCGCCTTCGGGCTCTCGACCAACTGGGAGCGCGAGCTGCTGCGCGCCGACCTCGTGCGCGAGCTGGGCCCCGAGCTGGCGGCCCGCCTCGACCCGGTCTATCCCGCCGGCAACCCGGTCGTCGACCAGCTGCCGTTCAGCGGCGAAGGGATGCCGCTGGTCGAGCAGATCGACGCCGTGCGTTGCTCGCTCGGGCTCGCCGCCGAGGCCTCGGGCTCGAACAACTGGGCCGTCTCCGGCGAGCGCTCGAAGACTGGCACGCCGCTGATCGCCGGCGACCCGCACCTCTCCCCGAGCATGCCGGGGATCTGGTACGAGGTCAGCCTCCGCCACGGCGAGCGCTTCGTCCGCGGCGCCTCGCTGCCGGGGATGCCCGGCGTCTACATGGGGCAGAACAACGACGTCTGCTGGACGATCACCAACGTCATGGCCGACGTCCAGGACCTCTTCGTCGAGCGGATCGAGGGCGAGGAGTACCTGTTCGAAGGCGAGCGGCGGCCGCTGAAGACGCGGCATGAGGAGATCGCCGTCAAGGGCCGCTCCGAGCCGGTCGTGCTCGAGGTCCGGGCGACCCACCACGGCCCGATCGTCAACGAGGCGCTCGGCGCCGACGAGGGCGAGCCGCTGGCGCTGGCCTGGCAGACGCTCTCGGAATCGACCGCCTTCGAAGCCGCCTTCGAGCTGCTCGACATCGGCTCCGGGCGGGAGCTGGTCGCGAGGCTGGAGGGCCACACCTCGCCCGCCTCGAACATGGTCTGGGCCGACCGCCACGGCTCGATCGGCTACAAGCTGATCGGCCGTCTGCCCATCCGCCGCGGCGGCTGCCCGGACCTGCCGAAGCCGGGCTGGACCGGCGATTTCGAGTGGGAGGGGACCGTCCCCTACGAGGAGCTGCCGGAGGTGACCGATCCCGAGAGCGGCTTCGTGATCACCGCCAACAACCGGATCGTCGGCGACGACTACCCGCACCACATCACCAGCGACTGGCTCGACGGCTTTCGCGCCAAGCGGATCGAAGAGATGCTGGAGCAGACCGATAAGCACGACCTGGAGAGCTTCGAGGCGATCCAGAACGACAACTTCTCGATCCCCGGGCTGGAGGCGGCGGCGCGGCTCTCCCGCCTGCACCCGCGCGGCCAGCGCGAGCGCAGCGCGATCGAGCGGCTGCGCAGCTGGGACGGCTGTCTCGGCCCGGACTCGATCGCCGGCACGATCTACCAGGCCTTCCTGCTGCGGCTGGCGCGCGAAGTCGCCCGCTGCGCGATCGGCGACCGCGACCTCTGCGAGCGCTGGCTCGACCGCGCCGGCAACGGCTTCCTGCCGCACGTCACCTCCCCCTGGCGCTGGCACTCGCACCTGATGGACCTCTGGGCCGAAGGCGACGAGGAGCTGATCGGCCGCCCCTGGGACGGGCTGGCGCTGGAGGCGCTGGCCGGCGCCCTCGACGACCTCGGCGACCGCTTCGGGCCCGAGCCCGAGGGCTGGCGTTGGGGCCGCGTCCACGAGCTGAAGTTCCCGCACCCGCTCGGCGACGCCAACCCGCTCTTCGACCGCCTGCTCAACCGCCGCCTCCGCGCCGGCGGCGCTCAGGAGACCGTGAGCCAGATCGCCTACGACCCCAACGACCCCTACAACGCCGTCTGGGCGCCGAGCTGGCGGATGATCGCCGACCCGACTGACCCCGACCGCTCGCGCTGGCAGGCCTTCACCGGCCAGTCCGGACACCCTGCCAGCCCCCACTACGACGACCTCCAGGTCGACTGGCTGCAGGGGCGGACCCAGGCGATGTGCGGGGAGAGCCCGTGGTCGGAGCTGGAGCTGGTTCCGAGCGCGACTTGAGCCGCGCCGCCGGGTTTCTCCAGGGATGCCACGGACGAGACGTGTATTTCCCCTGCTCCTGACCGTCGCCCTCCTGCTGCTGCCGGCGAGCGCGCAGGCGCTGCCGCGGGGGTTCTTCGGGATCGCGCCGCAGACGGGGCTGGGGCCGAAGGACACGGCGCGGATGCGGGCCGGGGGAGTGGAAGCGCTGCGGGTGCCGCTGCAGTGGGACGGGGTGCAGCCGCGGCCGAACGGGGACTTCGAGTGGGGCTCCTTCGACGACCTGGTCGCGACGGCGGCGGAAGGGCGGCTGGAACTGCTGCCGTTCCTCTGCTCGCCGCCCCACTGGGCCGGACGCCCGACGCGGCTGCCGATCGACAGCGGCCGCCAGCGGCGGGCCTGGGCCGAGTTCGCCCGCGCCGCCGTCGAGCGCTACGGGCCGCGCGGCAGCTTCTGGGAAGAGCACGCGCCGGGGACGAGGAAGCCGCTGCCGCGGGTGCCGATCCACGCCTGGCAGATCTGGAACGAGGAGAACTTCTTCTACTTCACCCGGCCCGCCTCGCCGGGCCGCTACGCGAGGCTGCTGCGGATCTCCCACCGGGCGATCCACCGCGCCGACCCGCGGGCCACGATCGTCACCGGCGGCCTCTTCGGAAACCCCAAGCAGGGCCCGCCGGCGGCGATGGACGCGGCGGACTTCCTCGACCGCCTCTACGGGGTGCGGGGGGCGAAGGCCGACTTCGACGCGGTCGCGCTCCATCCCTACGCCGCCGACGCGGGGGAGCTGCGGGTGCTGGTCGAGGGGGTGCGGCGGGTGATGCTGCGCCACGGCGACCGCCGCGGCGGCCTCTATCTGACCGAGATGGGGTGGGGGTCGCAGGCGGGGAGCCCGGTCTCCTTCGAGGTCGGCCTGCGCGGCCAGGCCCGGGAGCTGCGCGCCGCCTACGACTACCTGCTCGGCAACCGCGGGCGGCTCCACTTGCAGCAGGTCGACTGGTTCAGCTGGAAGGACGCGCCGCTCCTCTGCAGCTTCTGCGACTCGGTCGGCCTCTTCCGCCAGGGCGCCCGCTTCCGGCCGAAGCCGGCCTGGCACGCCTTCGTTCAGGTCACCCGTCGCGCTCGATCGCGCTGACCATCTCGACGATCGGGGCCGGCGCCTTCTCCGGCGAGCCGGCGTCGAAAGGCGGGTCGGGGTCGTACTCGATCCCGAGCTGGATCGCCTGCGCCACCTCCGGACCGGCCTCGCGGCCGACCAGGTAGAGCGCCATGTCGATCCCGGCGGAGACGCCGGCGGCGGTGATCACCTTGCCGTCTTCGACGTAGCGGCCGCCGACCGGATCGGCACCGTACTCGCGCAGCTGCTCGAGGTACAGCCAGTGGCCGGTGGCGCGGCGCCGCTCCAGCAGGCCGGCGGCGCCGAGCAGCAGCGAGCCGGTGCAGACCGAGGTGGTCCAGGTGGTGGTGCGGTCGATCTCGCGCAGCCAGGCGAGCAGCTCGCGGTCTTCCAGTAGCTCGCGGTTGCCGCTGCCGCCGGGCACGAGGACGATCCCGGCGCTCGTCATCTCGGCCATCCCGCGGTCGGCGCTGAGCCCGACGGCGCCGCTGTCGGTGCGGACCTCGCCGCGAGTTCTGCCGACGAACTCGACCTCCCATCCCGGCACCGAGCGCAGGACCTCGTAGGGGCCGATCGCGTCGAGGGCGGTGAACCCGTCGTAGATCAGGATCGCGACCTTCACATCCCGATCCTCTCACGGCGGTGCAAGCGCGCATAGAGTGCGGGCGGTGAGCCGGCGCGATCAGATCAAGCTCAGCGACGAGGAGCTGCTGGAGCTGCTGGAGTCCGAGCGGATCGCGGTGGTCTCCAGCCTCGGGCCGCGCGGCTGGCCGCACTCGATGCCGCTCTGGTTCGTCCCCCGCGGGGGGGAGGTCTGGATCTGGACCTACGCGAAGTCGCAGAAGGTGCGCAACCTCGAACGCGACCCGCGGGCGACGGTCCTGGTCGAGACTGGCCGCGAGTACGGCGAGCTGCGGGGGGCGATGATCGAGGCCGAGGCGGAGCTCCACCGCGACTTCGAGACCGTGATCGGCTTCGCCGAGGAGCTGACCCTGCGCTACGCGGAGGGGATCTCCGCGGTCGAGGGCGACGCCAAGGCGGCGCTGGAAGCGCAGGCGCCGAAGCGGGTGGCGATCCGGTTCCGGCCGCTGCGGACGGCGACCTGGGACCACCGCAAGCTCGGCGGCACCTACTAGCTAGCGGCTGCGGCGACGCAGTTCTGCGAGCCGGCGCAGCGGCGCGGTCAGGCGCCACGAGCTCGAGTCGAGGACCGTCTTCAATTCGGCCGCCGGGCCGCCCACGGCCTGACGGCCGGCTTCGATCGTCGGCAGCAGGCCCTTTTTCAGATCCTCCCGCCCGGATCTTTCGACCGCCGCCAGCACGTCCTCCCAGAGCGCCAGCTGAAGCGGCTGGAAGATCCGGTAGTCCCGCAGGTACCCGAGGTCGAGCTCGGCGGGGAAGGTCTTGATCTTCTCCCTGGCCCCGATCGCCTCTAGGCCGATCATCGTCGCCAGGCACTTGCCGCAGCGGCCGCAGTTGTAGGTGCCGTCGGGGTTCATCCAGCAGACCCGCAGGGTCTCCTGCACCAGCGGGTGATCGGCGATCTGCCGTATCCGCTCGACCCGGCCGAAGCGCCCGCCCCAGTCCTCCACCGTCAGCCCCTCGCTGCTCCAGAGGTGGTCGATCTGCCAGCTGGCGCCGACCTGCGCCTGCTGCCCATAGTCGCTGTCGGAGGCGATCAGGACCCGTTCGAAGAGGGGTTCGAAGAACAGCGCGATCGCCGACTGGACGCTGGGGCAGAAGCTCTCCCAGCGCAGGAGCGGGTCCGAGAAGGTGCGGACGTCGGTGGTGACGACGTGCAGCGGCAGCCCCAGCTGGGGCGCGACCGCGCGCAGCCGGGTCTCGACCTCGTCGGCGAGGTCCCGGTGCCGGTCGACGCCGGGGATCAGGTCGAGGCCGCGGACGAAGATCAGGTCGGTCACCTCGGGGTTGGCGAGGATCGTCGCCCAGGAGTCGACGCCGCCGCTGAAGAAGGTCGCCACCCGCCCTCGCTCCCGCGGGCCCTCGGCCACCCGGGACGGAGCGCTCACCTCGATCTCCGCCAGCGGATGTGCCTCGTTCGGCCAGCGCGAGGACCAGAGCCGCTGGATCGCCTGGAACTCCCGCTGGTTGCGGAGGATCTTGGCGCTGATCGGCGTCTCGAGGCTGAGCGGGCCGCGTCGGGACATCGCCGGCATCAGGGTGGCGGCGAGCGCTCCGTCGGCGGCGGGGACGACGGGGGTGTCGGAGCGGAAGGAGACCCGGTGGCGCTCGTTCCCCGCCTCGATCGCGAAGGAGAGCTCGCCGGCCTCGGAGCGGAGATCGGCGACGGCGCTGACAGGGCCGACGCTCATCTTCTCCTCCGAGCCTTCTCGGTCAGTCGCCGCAGTGGCTCGGTCAGGCGCCAGGAGGTGGACCCGGTCAGCTCGGCTATCTGGGCTTCCAGGTTGGCGGCGTGGGCCTCGGCGTGGGCGGCGCGCCCCTCGGTTGCGCGGACCCGTCCCTCGGCCTCCCGCACCCGGCGGTCGGCGTCGGCTTCCTCGCCGGCCCACTGCGGGTCTCCTTCCTCGGCACCGGCGACCGCGCTGGCGATCCGCGCGAAGAGGTCGGCCTCGGCACCGAGGCGCCGGCGCCGCGCCCGCCGCGCGTCCAGGGCCAGCTGGACCCGCAGCCTCGGTCCCGCCTCGGGATCCAGCGCCGTCCGGGCCAACAGCTCGGCGCAGGCGCCGGGGTCGGCTCCCGGCCGGATCGTCAGCTCGGAGGGCTGGCCGAAGGCGTCGAGCAGCCCGGCCGCCTTCTGCTCGTAGTAGGGGTTGTGGGCGACGGTCAGCGTCGGCAGGCCGAGCATCAGCGAGGTCAGCGCCGCGTGGTAGGAGCAGGCCACGGTGAGCGAGGCGGCTCCCATCTCGGCCGCGGCCGCGTCCAGTCCGGCCGGCCGCAGGACGACCTGCGGCCGCACCTCGATCCCGCGGGCGGCGAGCGCGGCAGCAAGCCGCTGCGCCGCCGGCTGCTCGTCGACCCTGGGATCGAGGTAGGCGACCAGGGGCTGGGCGACGATCGGCCGCCCGAGTCGCCGTCCCAGCTCACCCAGCAGCTCGGAGTAGAAGTCCAGCAGCGACTGCGCCTCCCCGGTTACCCAGTCGTGCTCGGTGTAGTGGAGGTTGATCCGCAGCGGCCCCTCTTCCGCCGGCTCGGCGGGACGCAGCCGGCCGAGGGCGCCGACCGCGTCGTCGCCCGTTTCGGCGACGAAGGCCGAGCCGAAACCGGCCAGGAGCTGCCCGGAGCGCGGGTCCCTGGCTCCCAGCAGATCGAAGGCGCGCAGGAGGGCGGCGTCCGCGGCCGAGAGGCCGTCGAGCCAGGCGGCTTCGACCTGGAGCCCGGAGGCGACCCGGCAGATCTGCTGCGGCTGCGCTTCGGCCAGCACCCCCTCGGCCGCCCGGATCATCGCCAGCTTGCGATCCCCCCAGAGCCCGTTGAGGTAGCCGCCGCCGTAGAAGTAGGAGATCCCGGTGGAGAGGTCGTTCGGGGCCTCGATCGGCACCAAGCCGTCCCCTTCGGCGCCCTCCGGGTCGAAGTAGACCTGGTGGCGCGGTGGTCGCAGCATCTGCTCGGCGATGCCGGGATGGTGGGGGGCGTAGCGGCGTTCGAGCACCGGCAGCAGCAGCAGGCCCGGCTCCAGCGGCGCCAGCAGCTCGAGCGCGACGTCGAGCATCAGCACGTCGCCGAAGTTGCCGGAGCCGTCGTAGCCGCCGACGAGGAAGGCGAGCGACTCGGTGCCGGCGATCGCGGCGGCGGTCTCGGGGGTGGCGAAGAGGGTGGGCGGACCGGCGGCCGCCGGGAGGGTGCGATTCCGCGCCGCCGGGAGCGGCGGCGGGCCGGGGTCGGGCCGGCGGCGGAAGCTCTGGGGAAGCCCGAGCTTGGCCTTGCCCTTGGCGACGACCGGGGCGACGGCGGTCTCGAGATCCTCGCGCCCGTTGGCGCGGATCGCGTCGAGCAGGTCTTCCCAGAGGGTCAGCGAGACGACGTGGCCGATTTCGAACTCCGACAGCACCTTCAGGTCGATCTCCCCGGGCGGGAACGAGGTGACCCGCTCACGCGCGCCGATCGCCTCCAGGCCGATCAGCGTCGTCACGCACTTGCGGCACCAGCCGCAGTTGTAGGTGAGGTCGGGGGTTTCCCAGCAGACCCTGAGGCTGCGGCAGGCCGCCGGGCTCTCGACCAGGCGCTGCAGCCGTTGCTGCCGGGTGGAGCGGCCGCCGGCGTCGACGATCTCGAGCTCCTCGCTGCTCCAGAGCTGGTCGACCAGCCGGTTGGCCCCGAAGCTGACCTGCACCGCATAGTCGGAATCGCCGGCGATCAAGACGCGGTCGAAGAGCGGTGCGAGGAAGTGCGCGACGGCGACGGCGGCGTTGCCGTAGAAGACGTCCCAGGGAAGCTTCGGGTCGCTCAGCTCGCGGAGGTTGGTGGTGACCACGTGGAGCGGCATCCCCAGCTCTTCGGCGGCCTCCCGCAGCCGGGGCTCGACCTCGTTCGCCAGCTCCCCCTGCGGGCCGCCGGGGGTGAGGTCGAATCCGCGGACGAAGATCAGGTCGGTGAGGTCGGGGTTTTCGAGCACGATCCCCCAGGAATCGATGCCGCCGCTGAAGAAGGCGGCGGCGCGCCCCTTCGGAGCGAACGTCCCGGGCTCCCGGACCGGAGCCTCGACCTCGACCTCCTGCAAGGGGTCGGTGAACGGCCAGTCGAGCGACCAGCTGCGCTGGATCGCCTGGAACTCGCGCTGGCCGCGCAGCATCCGCGGGCTGACCGGGTCGCTCATCCGCAGGGTCCCCCCGTGCGCCATCGCCGGCATCGCGGTCGCCGCCAGGGCGGCGTCGGCGTTCGGCGTCAGCGGCGACTCGGTCCGCATCCAGACGTTGGTCGTCCGCTGGCCGACGCGGGCGTCGAAGGAGAGCTCGCCGGGAGCGGTGCGGAGGTTGGCTATCTCGTGATCGAAATGGGGGGAGCCCATCGAAGCGGGGTGCTGCGGGTCGGACGCGACGAGGCCGGTGGCGCTAGTGGCGGTGCCGGCGCAGGATGCGGATCTTCAGCCGCCGCGAGGTCGCTTCGGTGTAGACACCGTCGGACCCGACCTTGGCCCGGAAAGCGACGCGGTGCTTGATCCGCGGCCTGAACCGTACCGTGCAGACGCGGTCGAGCCGGCGGCTGCCGAGCTTGCGCCGCCCCTGCCAGAGGCTGACCGGCTGCCCGCGGCGGCCGGCGCAGGGCGAGACGAAGGCGGTGACGAAGGCGCGCTTGTTGCGCTTCACCTTGCTTCGCAGGGCCCTGATCCCGACGAAGGAGTACTTCAGGGCAGGCTGCTGCGAGCCGGTCTGAGTTGGGCAATCGGCGCCGCCGGGTCCGACGATGCGATAGACGGGGCCGTCACCGGAGACGGCGTAGAGGCGGCCGCTGGAGTCCTCGCCGAAGGAGTTGAGGCCCGCGACCGAGATTCCCTCGGAGCGGTCGCATCGAGCGGCCGGGACCGCCGGCACCAGGGAGCGGATCTCACCGGCGCAGAGGTCGCCATAGAGGTAGCGGCCGTTGAGATCGCCGTAGCCGGAGCCGCGAGCGACGTAGCCGCCGATGATCGCGCAGCCGAAAGCACCGCCATTGCCCGGGTCGACATGCGGGTAGTCGAAGATCGGCTCGGTGAACGTCCCCGCGGGTGCTGAGCCGCAGCCTTCATCGGTGGCCGGCCCCGCAATCAGCCCCTCGCGGCAGTTCCAGCCGTAGTTGGCACCGAGGCCGAGGCCTGGAGCGGGGGCGTAGTCGACCTCCTCTCGTTTCGTTTGCCCTACGTCGCCGATCAGGAGATCGCCGGTCTGGCGGTCGAAGGAGAAGCGGAAGGGGTTGCGGAGCCCGAGGCTCCAGACCTGCGCGGTCGGGATCGCTGCTTCGACGTCGATTCGGAGCAGCTTGCCGAGCAGGCTCCCAGGGTTCTGGGCGTTGTGCTCTTCGTCGTCCTGGCCACCGCCATCGCCGGTCCCGGCAAAGAGGCCGCCTTCCGGGCCGAACTGGAGCTGGCCGCCGTAGTGGTTGGTGTTGTTGGGATGGGAGATCGTCGGCACCAGGTCGCCGGAGAGGGTGGCCGTGCCCCCGCTCGCCGTCAGTTCGGCGATGTGGATCTCACCGGGGGTCTGTTCCTTGCCGGTGTAGTAGGCGAAGAGCCGGCCGCTGGCCTGGAAGTCGGGGGCGAACGCGATCGAAAGCAGCCCGCCCTCGCCGGCGGTCGAGACCAGCGTGTGGATGTCGGCGAAGACGTTGGAGTCCCCGTTTTCGACTTCGATCACCCGGCCCTGGCGCTCGACGACGAATAGGCGGTCGGGGTTGCCGGGGGCGGAGGTGACGAAGATCGGTTCCTCGAAGCTGCCGACCTGCTGCAGCGAGAGCGCCTGCGCGCTCGCGCTCCACAAACCCGCGAGGAGCATGGCGACGACGACGATCTTTCCCGCTGCCCGGACCAAGGTGTTCAAGGTAGCTAACCCCCTACCCGGCAAATGGTCGCGGTTGGTCAAACGTCCAGCAGCGGACCGGGACCGCCTCGCCACTGACCGCCAGGGCGGCGGCGAAGCCGGGGTCGATCGGCAACGCCTGGACGGCGACCGGGGGGGCGGGCCAGGTCGGCGGCGCCGCGAGGCCGACGCCGAGGCACTTGAGACGGGCCTCGTGCCGGGTCCAGAGCTCGTAGAAGAGTCGCGCCCGCTCCGGTTCGGCGGCCTCGCGCACGGCCGTCGCCTCCTCCGGCGCCAGCGCCCGCTCGGCCACCGCGACGAGGTCGCGCTCGGGCTTCACCCGCTCGACGTCGACCCCGACCTCGCGGTCACGGGCGACCGCGACCAGCGCCAGGCGCCCGGAGTGGCTGAGGTTGAAGGCGAGGCGCTCCGGCTCGACGGCGAGCCGCGGCTTGCCGTGCTCGCCCGCGGCCAGCTCGATCTCCTCCGGCGCCTCGCCCAGGTAGGCGGCCAAGACCCGGCGCAGGGTCAGCGCGGCCGGAACCGCCTCCAGCTCCGCCCGCCAGACGTGGGCTTCGCCGGCTCGCAGGTCAGGGCTGTCTGGGGGCGCCGCGAACTCCAAGTGAGCCGATCCTAGGTGATAGCTTCGCCAGCCTTGCAGCGGCTGCTGATCACCGGCGGCGCCGGCTTCGTCGGCTCCAACCTCGCGGTCTCCCTCGCCTCGCGGCACCCGGACTGGGAGGTGATCGCGCTCGACAACCTCTACCGCAGGGGGTCGGAGCTGAACCTGCCGCGGCTGCAGGAGGCCGGGGTGCAGTTCGTCAAGGGCGACGTCCGCGAGCCCGACGAGCTGGCGGCGCTGCCGCCGCTGACGGCGCTGGTCGAGTGCTCGGCCGAGCCCTCGGTGATGAGCGGGGTGGACGGAGACAGCTCGTACCTGTTCGAAACCAACCTCACCGGCGCCTACAACTGCCTCGAGCTGGCCCGCCGCGACGGCGCCTTCTTCCTCTTCCTCTCGACCAGCCGCGTCTACCCGGTGGCGCCGCAGGTCGACCTGAACCTCGAGGAGGGGGAGACCCGGTTCGAGATCGCCGCCGAGCAAGCGGTGCCCGGCGTCTCGCCGGCGGGGATCTCCGAGGAGTTCCCCCTGGAGGGCGCGCGGACCCTCTACGGGACCACCAAGCTCGCCGCCGAGCTGCTGATCGAGGAGTACCGGGCCGCCTTCGGCCTGCCGGCGGCGATCGACCGCTGCGGGGTGATCGCCGGCCCCTGGCAGATGGGCAGGGTCGACCAGGGTGTCTTCACCCACTGGATGCTCGCCCACCACTTCCGCAACCCGCTCAACTACATCGGGTTCGGGGGACATGGCAAGCAGGTGCGGGATCTCCTTCACGTCGAGGACCTGGTCGACCTGGTCGAGCGGCAGCTGATGAACAGCGCGGACTGGGACGGGCGCACGGTGAACGTCGGCGGCGGCCGCGAGTGCAGCCTCTCGCTGCGCGAGACGACCGAGATCTGCCGGCGGCTGACCGGGAACGAAGTGCCGATTGCAGCCGTGCCGGAGACCCGTTCCGGGGACGTCCCTGTGTACCTTTCCGATTGCGCCAGGCTCTTCGGCCTCGACGCATGGCGACCCCGACGCAGCGCCGAGCAGGTGCTGGCGGACATCCACCAATGGATCGCCGCCGACGAGGCGCGGATCGCAGACGCCCTCCAAATCCAACCCCAGTGAACGAAAGGGAATAAACGCGTATGCCGGTGGCGATCATCACGGGTGCAGGTGGCCTGATCGGGTCCGAGGCCGTCGAGCACTTCGTCCGCAAGGGCTTCGACGTGGTCGGGATCGAGAACGACATGCGGGCCCGCTTCTTTGGCCCCGAGTCCTCGACCTCGCACGTGACCCAGCGGCTGATCGAGGCTCATCCGGCGGAGTTCCACTGGGAGAACGCCGACATCCGCGACGCCGAGGCGGTCGAGCGGATCTTCCGCGAGCGCGCCGGCCAGATCGAGCTCGTCGTCCACACCGCCGCCCAGCCTTCCCACGACTGGGCCGCGAGCGAGCCGCAGACCGACTTCGGCGTCAACGCCAACGGCACCCTCAACCTGCTGGAGGCGGCGCGGGCCCACTGTCCCGACGCCCCCTTCATCCACTGCTCGACGAACAAGGTCTACGGCGATACGCCGAACCGCCTGCCCCTGCAGAGCCTGGAGAAGCGGCTGGAGCTGCCCGAGGACCACCCCTACTTCAAGGGGATCGACACGAGCATGTCGATCGACCACTCGACGCACTCGCTGTTCGGAGTCTCCAAGGCCGCTGCCGACCTGCTGGTGCAGGAGTACGGCCGCTACTTCGAGATGCCCACCGTCGCCTTCCGCGGCGGCTGCCTGACCGGCCCCCAGCACGCCGGCGCCAAGCTGCACGGCTTCCTCGCCTACCTGATGAAGTGCGTCGTCACCGGCACGCCCTACACCGTCTTCGGCTACGAGGGCAAGCAGGTCCGCGACAACATCCACAGCGCCGACCTGATCGCCGCCTTCGACGCCTTCCGCAAGGCCCCGCGCGCCGCAGCCGTCTACAACATCGGCGGCGGCCGCCACAGCAACTGCTCGATGCTGGAGGCGATCGACGCCTGCCAGCGGATCGCCGGGCGGGAGCTGCAGTGGGAGATGGGGGAGGAGCCGCGGATCGGCGACCACCGCTGGTGGATCTCCGACCTCGCCCCGTTCCAGGCCGACTACCCCGACTGGAGGCTGCGCTACGGGATCGAGGAGATCCTGCAGGAGATGTACGAGCAGAACCTCGACCGCTGGACGGTCAGCGCGTGAAGCTGCGGATCCTCGTCGCCGTCGTCCTGGCCAGCCTCCTCGCGCTCCTCGTCTTCACCGCCTGCGGCAGCGCCAAGCCGAAAACGCAGCTGCCGCGCGGGTTCTTCGGCGTCGCCCCGCAGACGCCGCTGACCGACGAAGACGTCCGCTACATGCGCGCCGGCGGAATCGAAACCCTGCGGATGCCGATCGCCTGGTCCTCCGTGCAGCCGACCCGCAGGGGCGGCTACGACTGGACCGGGGTCGACGAAGTGATGGAAACGGCGACCCGCGGCGGGCTCGAAGTCCTGCCCTTCCTCGCCGGCACTCCGCCCTGGCTCGGCAAGCTGACCAAGCTGCCCGTCCACAACGCCCGCCAGCGCGCCGCCTGGACCGCCTTCGTCAGGGCCGCGGTCCTGCGCTACGGGCCCGGCGGCCAGTTCTGGCGCGAACACCGCACCGAAGGCGTCAACTACGAACCGGCGATCACCTCGCCGAAGCCGGTGCGGACCTGGCAGATCTGGAACGAGGCCAACTTCTTCTACTTCGCCTTCCCGGTCTCGGTCAACGACTACGCGAAGCTCCTGACGATCAGCCAGCGGGCGATCAGGTCGGTCCAGCCGGGAGCCAGGATCCTCCTCAGCGGCCTCTTCGCCCGGCCGAACGCGCGCGGCAAGAAGGGAATGCCGGCGGCGACCTTCCTCGAAGAGCTCTACCGCCACCCCGGGATCAAGAGCAGGTTCGACGCCGTCGCCCTCCACCCCTACGCGATCGACACCCGCGAACTCGAAGACATGGTCGAGGAATTCCACGAGGTCAGCAAGGGGAACCGCGACCGCCCCAGCCTCTACGTGACCGAGATGGGATGGGGCTCGCAGGACAACTTCGAGCACGACGCCTTCGAGCAGGGAGTGCGCGGCCAGGTCCGGCAGCTGAAGAATGCCTACGGCTACCTGATCGAAAACCAGCGGCGGCTGAACCTGAAGCAGGTGGTTTGGTTCTCCTGGAAGGACGCGTCGCTGCTTTGCGACTTCTGCGACTCGGTCGGCTTCTTCCGCGAAGGGCCCCGCTTCAAGCCGAAGCCCTCCTGGCACGCGTTCGTGAAGATCACCGGCGGGCGGGCCCGGCCCTAGCGCCGTGACCGCCGCCGAACCGCAGGGCCCCGCCTGGCTCGTCCTGCCGACCTACGAAGAGGCCGAGAACCTCGAGCCCTTCGTCGCAGCCGTCCTGCCCAAGCTCCCCGCCGAGGCGCGGGTGCTGATCGTCGACGACAACTCGCCCGACGGGACGGGGAAGATCGCCAAGCGCCTGGAGGAAGAGGAGGAGCGGGTGCGCTTCCTCCACCGCGAGCACAAGGAAGGCCTCGGCCCCGCCTACATCGCCGGCTTCCGCAAGGCGCTGGCCGAAGGCGCCGGGCTGGTGCTGGAGATGGACGCCGACTTCTCCCACGACCCGGCCTACCTGCCGCGCCTGCTGGAGGCGGCGAAGCGGGCCGACCTGGCGATCGGCTCCCGCTACGTGGAGGGCGGCGGGGTCCGCAACTGGGGCCCGCTGCGGCGGGTGATCAGCCGCGGCGGCAGCGCCTACGCGCGCTTCATCCTCGGGGTCGAGGTGAAGGACCTGACCGGCGGTTTCAAGTGCTTCCGCCGCGAGGTGCTGGAGGCGATCGACCTCGACGCCGTCGATGCCCGCGGCTACGCCTTCCAGATCGAGATGACCTACCGCGCCCTGCAGGCCGGCTTCGAGGTCGCCGAGGTGCCGATCGTCTTCCGCGACCGCGAGGTCGGCAAATCGAAGATGGACAGCTCGATCGTGCGCGAGGCGATGTGGCGGGTGCCGCGGATGCGGTTCGGACGCCGCCGCGGCCGCCGGCGGCCGTGACCTCGGGTAGGGTGCCGCGCCTGGTGGGGGCGAAGCTGCAAAGGCCGGCGACCGCGCTCGCGCTGCTCGCCCTGGCGATGGCGACCGCCGCGACCTGGCTGCTGCTGGCCGGGCGCGGGCTCGCCTTCCACGGCGACGAGATCTTCTACTACGCCAACCTGATCACCCGGGACGGCGTCACCGCGCCGGTCTACGGGGTCGAATACCTCTTCGCCCCCCACAACGGCCACCTCGTCCTCCTCGGCCGGGTCGTCTACGAGGCGCTCTTCGCCCTCGGCGGCGGCGACTACGGCGTCTTCCGCGTCGCCGGCGTGCTCGGGGTGCTGGCCTGCGCGGGGCTCTTCTTCGCCTTCGCCGTCCGCCGCACCTCGCCCCTGATCGCGCTCGCGCTGGCGATCCTGCTCTGCTTCTTCGGCTACGCGAACGAGACGCTGATGTGGCCGTTCGACCTGCACACGACCTACTCCGCGGCGCTGGGCCTCGGTGCCCTGCTCGCCCTGGAGCGCGAGGACCGCACCGGCGACATCCTCGGGGCCGTCCTGCTGGTCCTCTCGGTGCTGACGCTGGAGGTCGGGCTCGCCTTCGTCCTCGGCGCCGCGGTCTTGGTCCTGCAGCGCCCCGACCGCCGCTCCCGGCTCTGGATCTTCCTTCTGCCGCTGGCCCTCTACGCGGCCTGGTGGCTGTGGGCGCGCCAGTTCCACCAGCCCTCCGAGGTCGTCTTCGCCAACATCCGCCTCGTCCCCTACGAGCTCTCCAACGCGCTCGGGGCGATCATGGGCTGCCTGACCGGGCTCAACCCGAGCGGAGACGGCTCGCCGGCGAACGTGGTCGGCGTCACCGCGGGGGGCATGGTGCTCGCCGGCTTCGCCGTCGCCGGGCTCCTCTACCGCGTCCGCCTGGGCAACGTCCCGCCGACCCTCTGGGCCTTCCTCGCGACCGCGATCGGCTACTGGCTGACGATGACCGCCGCCGCCCGCGCCCCCGACTCCACCCGCTACGTCTTCGTCGGCGCCCTCCTCGTCCTCCTGGTCGCGGTCGATGCGATCCGCAACGTGCGCTTCGGCGCCGCTGCCACCGCCGGCATCTTCGTCGTCGTCGCCCTCGCGATCCCCGCCAACGTGCAGAAGCTCTACGACGGTCGCTCCTACGAACTCGACGTCTCGCGGGCGAGCGGCAGCGAGTACGCGATGCTCGAGCTCGGCCGGCCCCACGTCAACCTCGACTACAACCCCAGCGCTGACCCCAACGTGCAGGAAGCCGGCGGCACCCTGAGCACGGCGATCAACGCCCGCGACTACTTCGCCGCCGCCGACCGCAACGGCTCGATGGCGACGCCGCTGGACCAGCTCCGCGAAGAGAGCCCCGACCTCCGCCAGATCGCCGACGCCACCCTCGTCGGCGCCCTGGAGCTTGCCGCCGCCCCCGCTTCCGCCCCGGCCGACCCCGCCGGCTGCCCGACCGTGCTCGACGCGAGCAAGGCGGACGTCGCCTACTTCGAACTGCCGCGCGGCGGCGCCCTCCTCGGCTCCCGGGGAGCGGCGATCGACCTCGGCGCGAGCCGCTTCAACCGCGCTCAGGAGAGCGTCCCCGTCGGCCAGATCCCCGCCCGCGGCTGGGTCGAGCTCCGGATCCCACCTGACGCCGCCCCCGACCCCTGGTGGGCCGTCGTCGACGCCCCCGTCTACGTCTGCCCGCTGCCCTGAGCTCTACGCGGGAGCTCCGGGAATCACTTTGATCCCCAGCTTCTCGGCCGCGGCAAGCAGCTCAGAGTCGAAGGTCGCCAAAGGGGCCTCGTTGTTCTGGGCGGCCAGCAGGACGCAGCAGTCCGGCATCTTCAGGCCGAGTTCGGCGCGCATCTCAGCCAGCCGCCCTGAAGCAGCTGACCCCAGCGGAACCTCTTGCACTTCGAGTCCCACGAGAGCCGCTTCCGCGTCAGCGAGGCGCCCGGCGCGGGCGGGGTAGACCAGCACCTCGGCAAGGGTGATCGCACTGACACCCCACGGCTCAGAGTTGATGGTCTCCAACAAGGTTTCGGCCCTGCCGTGATGCTGATCGGAGCGGCTTAGATGGGCGATCAGGACGTTGGCGTCGAGGACGATCAATCCGGCCAGTCTTCTCGCAGCCGCTCGAGCGCATCCGGCGGATAGATCCCGGTGAGCGCTCCAGCGGTTTCCGCGATCGCCCTCTTGCGCTCCTCCGCTTCGCGTTCGATCGCCTTCTGCCCGGCAGCGGCGAGTCGGAGCAGCAGCTCTTTGCGGTCGCGCACGTCGGGCCAGCGTCGCTGGGCCCTATCCAGCTGGCTCCGCAGGGCGCCGGTGTCGGTAAGGGTGTAGCGGGGCCGCGTAGTCGGCATCGGCCGAGTGTAGCACCGATACCAGGAAGTGCTGCACCGACTACTTCCGGCCGATCACCAGGAACTGCTTGCCGAGCAGGCGCCAGGCGAGGGGGGTGCGGAGGTAGAGGGAGGTCAGCTTGCGCGAGGGGGGAAGGCCGCCGCGGAAGGAGTAGGGGAGGTAGCGGGGGATCGTGCGCTCGGGTTCGAAGCCGGCAGTGTAGAGGTGCTCCTCGATCGCCAGGTGGGTGAGGGCGATGATGTGGTCGGCCATGTCCCAGTACTGCTTGGAGGCGTAGCGGTAGTTGGGGCCCATGATCGCGATCCGGCCGCCGGGGGCCGTCGCGCCGTGCATCTTTTCCAGGAACTGGGAGATCGCCTCCTGGCTGGGCAGGTGCTCGAGGAAGTTGGATACGAAGATGCCGTCGAAGTGCTCGGCCGGCAGCTCGGCGTCCTCGATCTTGGAGGTGATCCGGCGGACCCCGGAGCTGTGGTCGGCCTCGGGATAGGCGACCTCGTCGACCGCGACCCGCTCCTTGGCCGGGATCGTCTCGATGAACTCGCCGCGGCCCGCGGCGGGGTCGAGGACGCGCTCGGGGGAGCCCATCAGCCCGTAGACGTGGGGCGCGATCTCCTCCCAGACGGCCGCGCGGGCACCCTGGTCGACGCCGCGGAACCGGAATGCGTAGAGGCGCTCGTAGTTCAGTTCGATCTTCTCCTCGGGGGTGGGCTCAGGAAGCGCTCGAAGATATCGAGCAGGTGGTGACGGTGGCTTTGGCGACCAGGCGCCATTGGTCCGCGGCGTTCTGCGGGAGGCGCAGAACAGCCCAACCGCCCGCCTGCAGCTTTGCGATCGGGACCCCTGGACCGGAGCTTGCGAACTGGCGCAGGCCGATCAAGGGCGCCCCCTGGCCGGCGACCCGCACGTGGTTGAAGCCGCCCGTCATCTCCACGACGACCGGTCCTCCATCCCTCGGCTTGGCGGTGCGGCAGGTCTCGGCCGCTCCGGGCGCCTCCCCGGGCTCGAGCTCGAGCTGCAGCGCCCCGACCAGCGCCGCGTCGGCGATTTCGCGGATTTCCTCCGGCTGGCGCCGCAGCTCCTCGAGGCTGAAGGCGATCGATCCGTTCTCCCTGGCGGCGTCGAGGTAGGCGCCGTCCGGGATCCCCAGGTAGAGGCTGCCGCCGGCCTCGGCGACGCGGGGGTCGGCGGAGACGACGTAGCCGGGGTCGACCCGTTCGCCCGCCAGCTCCAGCATCGCGAACTCCGCCCGGCTCTTGGGGACGTCGGTGCGGAGCACGTTCTGGTCTTTGCCAGTGAAGAGGGCGTCGACGTTCGCCGGCAGCGGCAGCAGCGCCAGCACCACCAGGACCGCCCCCGCCCGGTTCGACAGCGGGCGGCGAAAGCAGTCGGCGGCGACGAGGAGGACGAGGACGGCGCTGACCAGCAGGTAGCGGGTGCTCTGCGGCGGCCGGTCGGCGATCGCCAGGAGCGTCCAGTAGGTGACGGCGGTGAGGATCCAGACCCAGATCGTCCGCGGCAGGCCGCCGAGGGCGAGGCGGACGGCGAGCGCGATCAGGCCCAGGACCGCCAGCACCCTCCCCAGCGTCGTCACTTCGGTGCCGAAGGATTCGGCGTGGACCGGATTGGTCCCGGTCAGGGCGCCGAGGGAGACGGCGATCGATTCGAAGAAGGTCTTCGGCGCCGCGGTGACGTTCGAGAGCTCGGTTTCCCCCTGGCCGAACTTCGCCGACCAGATCCACCAGATCGCGTAGAGGACCAGCGGCGCGACGACGATCCAGGATCGCCGCCAGCGCTGGGGCGTCATCGCGATCAGCAGCGCCGCGCCGACGATGAAGGCGAGGCCGACCTCGATCATCGCTGCCGAGACCGCGAGCAGCAGACAGGCGACGACGTCGCCGCGCCGGCTCTCGCGCTGGAGGCAGAGGATCGCCGCCAGGCCGGTCGCCAGCGCCACCGAGGTGTTGAAGTCGAGGGGCCAGAGGAACTGCTCCCGCGCCACCCCGAAGAAGAGGATCAGCAGGGCCGGCGCCAGCGCCGCGACGTCGCCGAGCCGCCGCCGTGCGAAGACGAAGACGAGGCCGGCGCAGGCGCAGATCCCAAGCGCGTTGACGACGACGAAGACGGTGTAGTGGGCACCGACGGTGGCGAAGACGGTCTCGTAGACGAAGCGGCCGCCGAGCGCGAGGTGGCCGTTGAACGGCGAGAGCAGGTACTCGGGGCTGAACGGCGAGTCGTAGTGGAAGAGCCCGCCGTCTTTGGCCGCTACGCGGGCGTAGTAATACAGTTCGTCGATCGCGAATCCCTGCCCGTTCGTCGCGGCGACGATCAGGCCGAGGGAGACGGCCATCGCCGCTCCCAGGAGCAGCTCGGTGGCGCGCCTGGCGGTCATGCCCCGGGCGCCAGGCAGACGGTCACTTGGCCTTCGCCGCTCAGCTGCAGCTTCCAAGGCTGCGGCGAGAGGTCGCTCGGGATCCGCAGCGTCGTCCAGGTCCCGGGCTTCAGCTCCCCGAGCGCGACCGGAAAGGATTCGGAGAAGCGGCCGAGCGCCAGCTGCAGCGGCCTCGTCGCCATCAGGGAGGCGCCGCTGCGGTCGAGCGGCAGGACCAGGACGCCATTGTCGATCGGCGCCGGGTGGCAGGCCTTGCCCATCTTGCCCGGCGCGAGCGCCACTCCCAGCGCCGCCGCCATCACCTTGTCCCCGGGGACGCGGGCGTGCTCGGGCGCCGCGGCCAGTTCGGCTTCGTCGTAGGCGGGCGAGCCGTCCTCGTCGCGGGTTTCGAAGTAGGCGCTCGCTTCCACCGGGACGTAGCCGGTGTCGGCCTCGGCTTCTTCGATCCGGAAGCCGGGACCGATCCGCGGCCGGGTGATTTCCAGGGCCGCGAGGTCGGCGCGCTCGATCTGGCTGGTGCGGCGGTAGCTCTCGTACGCTTCGTGGAAGAAGACCATGTTCGGCACCACCGTGGCGGCGAGCACGACCAGCGCCGGGATCCATAGGCGGCGCTGGAAGCGGACGCCGGTGAGCAGGCCGGCGGCGATCATCAGGACGAAGGCGGCGCCGGTGTACTGGTAGCGACTGGCCGAGGCGGCCCGGCCGGGCTTGACGTCGAAGCCGCCGAGGAACCAGTAGACGAGGGCGATCGCGATCACCACCCAGAGCGAGCGCGGCACCCGCGGCATCTTCCAGAGCCGCCAGAGCGCCAGCGGGATCAGCACCGCCGCCAGCGGCCGGCCCCAGTCGAGCCCGTTGGGGGCGGTGATCCCTTCCGCCGGGATCGCCAGCCCGAGCAGGGCGGCGAGCGCGCCGGCGACCGAGTCGAAGACCCAGGCGGGCGAGCGGAGGACGTTGTGCAGCGAGAGCGCGCTTTCGGCCTCGTGCCCCCAGCCGATCCACCAGGCGACGTAGATCAGGGCCGGGACGGCGACGATGAAGACGCGCCCCGGCCAGGGGCGCTCACGGCGCCGCAGGAGGATGTCGAGGGCGGCGCCGGCGGCGAAGGCGACCCAGAGGCTGGAGAAGACGAGCGAGAAGGTCAGCGCCGCGCAGGCGAGGCGGTCGCCGGTGCGGTCGCGGCGGTCGAGCGCGACCAGCATCGCCAGGCCGCCGAGGGTCGAGCCGAGGAAGGTGATCGAGGCGAACCAGAGGAGGTCGTCGAAGGCGGCGCCGCAGAAGAGCAGCGCCACCATCCCGATCAGCGCCGCCCACTCGCCGACCCGGCGCCGGCACCAGAGGAAGAGGAACCAGACGCCGGCGAGGAAGAGCGCGGTGGAGACGATCTTGAATGGGAGCATCGAGTCGATCCCGAAGGTCGCGATCAGCAGCTTCCAGATCGTCACCGGGCCGGCGACGAAGTGCTCGTTGTCGGGCCGGACCCAGTTTTCGAAGTCGCTGCCGCGGCGGAGGACGATGTAGCCCCAGTCGTCGAGCAGGAAGCTCAGTTTCTGGCCGAGGACGACGATCCAGACGGCGGCGGCCGCCATCGCCGCCAGCAGCACCGGCGTTGCGCTGACGCGGCGGGCGCTCATCGCCCTCCCGGCCGCCGCCGGTAGTCGCCGCGGCTGAGGTGGTGCTCGAGGAAGACGTAGAGGACGATGAAGAGGTAGCGGCTGCCCATCTCGCTCAGCGCCAGCTTCGAGACCCCGGCTTTGCGGTTGGTCCAGGAGATCGGGACGACGCCGTAGCTGTAGCCGCGCACGACCGCCTTCAGCGGCAGCTCCACCGTCAGGTTGAAGTGGTGGGAGAGCAGCGGCTGGATCGCCTCGATCACCTCGCGGCGGTAGGCCTTGAAGGCGTTGGTGGTGTCGTTGTAGCCGAGTCGGAAGAGGACGCGGATGCCGAAGTTGACGATCCGGTTCATGATCAGCTTCGTCCGCGGGTAGTCGATCACCCGGGCGCCGCGGATGAAGCGGGAGCCGAAGGCGCACTCGTAGCCTTCCTCGAGCAGCCGGTAGTAGGCGACGAGGTCCTCGGGGCTGTCGGAGGCATCGGCCATCATGATCGCGACGGCGTCGCCGCTGAACTGCTCGAGCCCGCAGCGGACGGCGAAGCCGAAGCCGGGCGGGTGGTAGGAGGTGAGGCAGCGGACCCGCGGGTTGGCGTCCCCGATCTCCTCGACGACCTCCTTGGTGCGGTCGCTGCTGTTGTCGTCGATGACGAGGACGTCGTACTCGATCGACTCGGCGTCGAGCTTGGCGGCGACGCCTTCGACGGTCGCTCCGACCGAGCCCTCCTCGTTGTGGGCGGGGATCACTACCGAGAGCTTCATTCCTCTCCTCCGCTGTTCACGGGGCAGGCCAGGGCGGGCGCCGGGGTGACGAGCCGCAGCCTCCAGGGCTCGCTGGCGGTGTCGCGAGGGATCGCCAGCCGCCCCGCTTCCCCGGCTCCGATCCCGGCGACGAGGACCGGGGCGGAGCCGGTCGAGAAGCGGCTGACCTCGAACCGCTCGATCGGGGCATTGCCGGCCCGGATCGCGATCCCGCCCGGTGGCAGGCGCAGCAGGTCGGAGGCGGCGCCGTCGCTGGGGACGGTCTCGCAGCCCTTTGCCGGCACCGCGGACGCGGGGAGGGTTTCCAGTTCGATCCCGAGCGCGCCGAAGAGGACCTTGTCGGCGGCATAGCGAACGAACTGCGGAGCGGCGGCGATTTCGGCCTCCGAGTAGGCGGGGGACCCGTGGGCTTCGCGGGCGGCGAAGTAGGAGCCGGCGTCGACGTTGACGAAGCCGGTGTCGACGATGTCTTCGCTGAGGACGAAGCCCGGTTCGACCGTCCCTTCGGCGATGTCGAGCGCGCCGAGCCCGGCCTTCTCCAGCTGGCTGATCGGGTGGTAGGTCCCCTCGTAGGCGTCGTGGAGCTGGTCGAGGTTGCTGGCGACCGAGAAGACGGCGACGACGGCGATCGCCGCCAGCGCCGGGCGACCGATCCGCAGCCCCCGTTCCAGCTCCGGGCGCAGGACCTCGGCGGCGAGCATGAAGAGGAAGACGACGCCGAGGTACTGGTAGCGGCTGGCGTCGGCCTCGCGCCCGGGCATCTGGTTGAAGCCGGCGAGGATCCAGAAGGAGCCGCCGACCGCAAGCACCACCCAGAACCAGTGCGGGACCCGCGGCAGCTTGTAGAGCCGCCAGGCGGCGAGGAAGACGAGCACGACCGCCAGCGGCCGCGACCAGAAGAGGCGGTCGTGGACGGCGACGCTGTCGTTGACGAGCCCGGTGGCGGAGCCGACCGAGTTGGCGAGCCCGTCGAGGACGTAGAGCGGGGTCCTGGCGAGGTTGTGGAAGCTGAGGCTCGATTCGGCGGTGTGGCCCCAGCCCAGCCACCAGAGGGCGTAGACGGCGAGCGGGACGAGGAAGACGTAGAGGCTGCGCCAGCGCTTTTTCAGCAGCACGTGGACGGCGGCGCCGATCGCGAAGGAGAGGCCGAGGCTGGAGAAGAGGATCGAGACGACGAGCAGCGCGCAGGCGACGGCCTCGCCGCGGCGGTCCTCCCGTTCCAGCGCCAGCAGCGCGCCGAGCCCGGCCGCGACCGAGCCGAAGTAGGTCATCTGGAAGGACCAGAGCAGGTCTTCCCAGGCAACGCCGAGGAAGAGGACGACCGCGGTCGCCGCCAGCGCCGTCCAGTCTCCGACCCGGCGCCGCAGGTAGACGAAGAGGAGGGCGGCGCTGAGCAGGAAGAGCCCGACCGAGACGACCCGGTAGGGGAGCGCCGAGCCCATCCCCATCGTCGCCAGCAGCGCCTTGTAGATCAGCACCGGCAGGGCGACGATGTGCTCGCCGTGCGGGTCGAGGACCGAGTCCGCGTTGACGCCGTGGCGGTAGAGGAGGAACTCCCAGTCGTCGAGCAGGAAGGTCAGCTTCGAGCCGAGGTAGAGCAGCAGGCAGCCGGAGGCGCCGAAGAGCCAGGTCAACAGCAGGAGGACGGGAGTGCTCGGCCCGGCCCCGCGAACTGCCCCTGCGTGGGCGGGGCGAGGGCCGTTGGTGCCGGTCGCCACCCGGGAAAGTTATCTTCGCTCCTGCATGCGCGTCCTCCTCGTCTCCTCCGAGCACGGGAACGGCGGCCTCGGCATCTCCGTGGCGCGCCTCGGCCGCCTGCTCGCGCGCGAGCACGAGGTGACGATCGTGCACGCCTACGAGGACGCCGTGCCGGCGGCGGAAGAGGACGACCCGCCGAACCTGAGGCAGGTCAGGGTCGACCCCAGCCGGCTGCCGCCGATCGCCTTCTCCTGCGACGACCACGCCCGCTCGGCGGCGGTGGCGCTGGCGATCGAGGAGGCCTACGGCGACGAGGCGCCCGACTACGCCGAGTTCCCCGACTACCGCGGCCACGCGCTGGTGCCGCTGCAGGCCCGCGCCGCCGGCAGCCCCTCGCTGCGAGGGACGACGATCGCGATCCGGCTGCGGGGGATGGCGGAGCTGATATGCCTCCACGACGGCACCTGGCCGCGCCCCCAGCACCGGATGGTCTTCGACCTCGAGCGCGAGGCCCTGCGGCTCGCCGACCTGACCGTCTACCCGGGCGAGAGCGTGCTCGAGACCTACCGCAGGGACGTCCCGGGGGTCGACTTCTCCCAACCCCGACGGGTTCGCCTCTCCTTCGAGCCGGGGCCCGAGCCGCCCGAGCGAGTATGGGAGGCCGGGGGGCCGCTGCGGATCCTCTTCGCGGGCCGGCTTCAGCGGGTGAAAGGGGTGCTGCCCCTGGTCGAAGCATGCCTCGCCAGCGACGACCCCGACTGGCGCCTGACCCTTGTCGGCGGCGACACCGAGACCGCGCCGATGACCCAGTCGGTGCGCAAGACGATCGAGCTGATGGTCGGCGACGACGAGCGGGTGGAGATCCGCGGCGCCGTTCCCCACGCCGAGCTGCAGGACCTCTACGGCCAGTTCGACCTGGTCGCGGTCCCGTCGAGGTTCGAGAGCTGGAGCAACGTCGCGCTCGAGGCCCTGCGCGCCGGCGTACCGGTCCTCGCCGCTCCGGCCGGCGGCCTCGCCGAGATCGTCGAGGACGGGGTCAGCGGCTGGCACCTCGAGGGGGGCGGCCGCGAGGCGATCCGCCGCTCGCTCGAACGCCTCCTCGGCGACCGCGAGGAGGTCGAGCGCCTGTGCGCCTCCGGCGCCCCCCGCGCCCGCTTCCTCGAGCTGACGAGCGAAGACGAGGTGCTGGGGGAATACCGGGCCCTCTTCACCGACCTTCAGGCCGCGAGACCGCAAAAACCATCCTCCAAGGATGGATTCCGCGGTCTCGGCGAATCGGAGGAGCCGCTGGTGACCGGCGTCATCACCTACTTCGGGGAGCACGAGGAGGTGCGGGAGGCGGTTGACTCGCTGCTCGCCCAGACCCACCGCAACCTCGAGGTGATCGTCGTCGACGACGGCTCCTTCCGGGCCGAGGACCGCGTCCTCGCGGAGCTGGCCGAGCTCGACCGCGTCCGGGTCCTCTACAAGCCGAACGGGGGGGAGGCCGACGCCCGCAACCTCGCGATCCTCCTCGCCGACGGCGAGTACCTCGTCTTCCTCGACGCCGACAACACCCTCGAGCCGGGCTTCGTCGCCCGGGCGGTGGCGATGGTCGAGGCCGACCCGGAGATCGCCTACGTCACCTCCTGGCTGCGCTTCTTCGGCGCGCCGGAGGCGCTCGCCGCGGCGGGGACGGGCGGCTACGCTGCGCTCGGCAATGCCGTCCGCAGCGACGACGCGATCAACTCCGACGGCGACGCGATCGCCCTCGTGCCCCGGCGCCTCTTCACGCGGGAGGGCTACTCCTACGAGGAGGAGGGGGTGCTGATGGCCGACTGGGAGCTCTACCGGCGGCTGCGGGAGGACGATCGCTTCGGCGCCGTGATCCCGGCCCTGAAGGCCAGCTACCGCGTCCGTCCCGACTCGGTCTCGCACCTAGCGGTCGGCGACCTGCACGCCTTCTCCTGGGACGAAGCCCTCTCGCGGCGGCGCCTGCGGATGCTGGAGGGGGCAAGCCCGTGAGCGAGGAGCGCGCGGCCGAGCTCGAGCGCCGGATCGAGGAGCTGCGGCGGGTCAACGAGCGACTCGGCCGCCAGCTGGTCGAGGCCGAGGCCGGTCGCCGGCCCGCCCTGGCGACGCCGGCGGCGCGGGCGGTCGCGAAGCTGGTCGGCGAACGCGACGGCGCCCAGGCGGAGCTGGCCGAGCTGCGGCCGGAGCTCGAGCACCTGCGGCGCGAGAGCCCGCAGCTGCGGAGCGAGATCGAGCGGCTGCGCAGCGGCTACCTCGGCTTTCTGCGGCGCGCTCGCGCCCGCCTTCTCAACCGCTGAGGCGCCGGTTCCGCAACTCGCCGCCCGATACTCGATTATCTAGTCGGTAGATGGCGGTCGAGACCACCCAAGACGGCCCCGCAACCCCGCGTGGGCGCGACTTCGACGCCGAGCCGGTCGTGATCGAGGCGCGCGGGGTCACCAAGTCCTTCCGCCTCCCGGTCAACAAGATCAGCTCGCTGAAAGAGCAGATCACGACCTTCTCGCGGCCCGACTACCGCGAGCTGCACGCCCTCCGCGACGTCTCCTTCGAGATCCGCCGCGGCGAGTTCTTCGGCATCGTCGGCCGCAACGGCTCCGGCAAGAGCACGCTGCTGAAAGTCCTCGCCAGCATCTACGCCGCCGACAGCGGCCGGGTGCGGATGGCGGGGCGGCTGGCGCCCTTCATCGAGCTCGGCGTCGGCTTCAACCCGGAGCTGACCGCGCGCGAGAACGTCGAGCTGAACGGGGTGATGATGGGGCTGGAGCGGCGCCAGGCGCGCAGCCGCCTCGGCGCCGTGCTCGAGTTCGCCGAGCTCGAGGAGTTCGTCGACATGAAACTGAAGAACTACTCCTCGGGGATGCTGGTCCGCCTCGCCTTCTCGGTGATGATCCAGTCCGACGCCGAGATCCTCCTGATCGACGAGGTGCTTGCGGTCGGCGACGCCGCCTTCCAGCAGAAGTGCGCCGACGTCTTCCACGAGATGCGCGACTCCGAGCGCACGGTCATCCTCGTCACCCACGACATGGGCGCGGTCGAGCACTACTGCCACCGGGCGATGCTCCTGCACGACGGCGAGGTGCGGGGGATGGGGGACCCCGGCGAGGTCGCTCGCAAGTACCTGCGGCTGAACTTCGAATCGGCACCGAGCAGTGGCGAGGACTCGCTCGGCGAGGTCGCCGACATCGTCGTCGAGGACGCCTGGCTGGAGGACGCGGACGGGCAGCGGGCGACCAACGTCGAGAAGGGCGAGGAGCTCCGCTTCTGCGCCGAGCTGGAGGCCAAGCGCGACGTCGAGGGCCCGACCTTCGGCTTCACCTTCGCCAACCCCGACGGGGTCGAGGTGATGGGCTTCGGCGTCCCCCTCGGCGACCTGCCCGAGCGGGTCGCCGCCGGCCAGCGGATCCAGATCCGCAGCAAGGTCGAAAACCGCCTCGCCCCCGGCCGCTACGTCGTCCGCTGCTGGATCCACCGGAACCGCAACATCTCCGACATCGTCCTCTACTCCCCCCACATCCTCGACTTCGTCGTCTTCGGCAAGGACGAGGCCGGCGTCGCCTTCTTCGAGACCGAGGTCGAGTTCGAGCTGAAGGGAGGCGAGGGCCGATGAGCGTCGAGGCGAAGGCGCCGGCGCCGCCGTTGGAGCTGCGCGAGGTCCGCGGCCCCTCGGCGACGGGCGGGGGCAGCCGCCGCTTCTTCGAACTCCTCTGGCTGATCTCGGCCACGGAATTCAAGAAAAGCTTCCACTGCACCGCCTTCGGCTACATCTGGTCGCTGGTGCGGCCGCTGATGCTGTTCGGCGTTCTCCTCGTCGTCTTCACGCGCATCTTCAGGTTCAACGTCCCGAACTATCCGGTCCTGCTGCTCTTCAACCTGGTCGTCTTCGGCCTCTTCCAGGAAGGGACTGGCAGTGCTGTCGGATCGGTCCTCGCACAAGAGGGAATCGTCCGCAAGACCCAGTTCCCCCGCCTGGTGATTCCGCTTTCTTCGGTGATGGTCGCCCTCTTCACCATGGGCCTGAACTTGATCGCCGTCTTCGGATTCATCCTCGCCTACGGAGTGGATCCGAGGTGGACCTGGCTGCTGCTGCCGGTGATCCTGCTCCTCGTCTTCGTCATCACCTGCGCAGCTTCGCTGCTGCTCTCGGCCCTCAACGTGCGCTTCCGCGACATCGCGATCATCTGGACGGTTGCGGCGACCGTCCTCATGTACGGGACGCCGATCATCTACCCGATCACGATCCTCGAATCGAGCTTCCTGAAAGACGTTTTGCTCGGTAACCCCCTCACCCTGATCTTCGAGCAGGCCCGTGCCTGGATCATCGACCCAACCGCCCCGGGTGCGGTCACCGTCGCCGGGGGGTGGCTCAACATGCTCCCCGCCGCCGTGATCTACGTCCTCACCTGCGTCCTCGGCGTCTGGGTCTTCAAGCGCGAAGCGCCGAAGATCGCCGAGCGGCTCTAGCGATCCGCGCGTTTGCGCCAGGTTCCCCCGCAGCCGAGCGCGAACTTCCAGGCGGGGCCGCGGGCGAAGAGCTTGCCGCCGAATTCTTCGTAACCGGCGGGGCCGCGATCCAGGTGGCCGGCCCGCAGCTCCTTGGCGACGATCCTGTAGTTCCCGAACCACGGAGACCTGGTCTGCCGCACCACGGGCCAGCGGTTTGAAGCGGCGATCGCTTCCACTGCCGCTCGGGCGGCGGCCTCCTCGCCGTTTCGGCGGGCTGCGATCCAGCTCTCGACCCAGCTGCAGGCAACTTGATTGGCGACGGCGACGCCAAGCGTGGAGCGGCTCGAGATCGCGTCTTCCCCCTGCAGCGCCGAGGGATCGAATCCGGACGGGACGGGGGTGCCGCGCAGCATCCGCTCGACGAGTGCGGAGCGCCCGGCCGGACGCACGACGCTCGGCGGCATCGCCGCGAGCCAGGTCTCGACGTCGACCTGCCGCAGCGACTGCAGCACGTCTTTGTAGGCGGCTCGGGTCCCCAGCCGGGCCCGCAACTCGATGAAGACCCTGCCCTGCGGCGCGAGCATGGTCGCGTATTGCCCCGGGCCGTACTCGATCGTGGTCGAGCGTTGCCCGAGCAAGGCGCCTCTTGCGACGCGGCTTACGCGCGCCCGGTCGCGGAGATACCTCCCGTAGGCCCGGGCCGGATACCAGCGCATGTCGAGTTGGCGCTCGCCGTCGCCGAAGGTCACTTCTCCCAAGTCGGGCCCGAACTGGTCCGCACGGACGACCTTCCAGCCGGGCATGGTGACGAGCAGGCGGGGATTCGCCTCCGCGACCCGGACCGCGGCGGCGGCAAACTCGGGCCGCCCGCCGCCGGAACCGCCGAGCCAGCCGGTGAAGAGGAGCAAGGCGGCGAGGACCGCGGCCACTGCGGCGCCAAGGGAGATCGGAACCCATCGCCGTCGCTCCGTTCCTCTGGCGTGAAGCGCGGCGCTGTCACCCGCCGGGATCGGCGTGGAGGGGGAGCGGCCCCGGTCCACCGAGCGCGCCAGCGCCCGCTCGAGCTCGGCCTCGCCGATCTCCGCCTCGAGCTCGACGGCCGAGGCGGGATTGACCGCCGCCATCGTCGCGAGCGCATCGATCTTCTGGCGTTTGCGGTTCATCTCGGCTCCTCACTCGCTGAATGTCCGCTCGCCGCCAGATGTTTCGCGAGCCGCCGCCGGGCTCGGTGCAGCCGCACCCGAAATGCGGCCGAGGAGCAGCCGAGGACGCGCGCGGCCTCGCCCGAGTCGAGCCCGTCCCAGGCGATCAGCCGCAGAACCTCCCGGTCGTCCTCCGCCAAGAGTCGAAAGGCGCGCGAGAAGGAGTCCCGGCGGTGCAGGACGTCGAATGCCTCCGTCGCAGGCCCCCGCGCACCCGCCTCCCGCGCGAGCCTCTCGTCGAGGCGTCCCCGGCGGGCGCCGGAGCGCCGCTGGTTGGCGACCACCCGCAGGGCGATTCCGTAGAGCCACGGCAGGGGCTCGTCCGGAATCAGGTCGCGGCGGCGCCAGGCGACGGCGAAGGTCTCCGAGGCGGCGTCCTCGGCTGTCGCCCGGTCCGGCAGGCGCCGGATCGCAAAGGCGAGGACGGACGAGTAGTTGTCGCGAAAGCAGCTCTCGAAGCGGCGCTCGGCGCCGGGCGCAGCGCCGGCTTGATCGCTGCGTTCAGGCATCTGCCGGTAGATGTCCGCCATCGCCGCGCTCGTTACCGCGGTGCAAGGGGTTGTCCATGGGCGCCCCCGACGCACCAGGCGTCAGGGGCCGAGCGCACCGATCGGGACGACCTGAACCCCATCCTCACGCCGGTAGGCGTAGCCGGTGGCGACGACGACGCCGAGGACCGCTGGCTCCCCGGAGCGACCCGTATCGATCCGACCCGCGAACTTCCTGAGGGAGGCGGCCGCCCCCTCGATCGCCGTCGGGCCCCCGAGCTTGATCTCGAAGGCACCCCACCTGCCGTCCTGGCAGTTGACAATCGCGTCGACCTCGAGCCCATCCGAGTCTCGGTAGTGCTCGACGACGGCGTCGAGTGGTTGCGCGTGTATCCGCAGGTCGCGCACGACCATCGACTCGAAGAAGAGCCCGAAGCTGTTGAGGTCCTCGATGAGGGCGCGGGGACTTGCGCGCAGAGCTGCCACTGCCAAGGAGGGATCGACGAAGTGCCGCTTCGGCGCTTTGCGGAGCGCGTAGCGAGAACGCAGATGCGGACGCCAGGCGGGCTGGTCCTCGATCACAAAGAGCCGGCCCAGGGCTTCCAGGTAGTCGGCCACCGTTGCCGGCGCCAAAGAGTCACCGCGCTCGCTGGCGTCCTTGGAGAGCGTCGTTGCCGCAACGTCGGTCGCCAGATTCCGCGCGAGACTCTGCAGCAGCCTCTTGACCTTCCCTGGCCGGTGCCGAGGCCCCACCGCCTTCAGATCGGCCCGGACCACCTCGTCCAGGTAGCCGCGCACACGGCGAAGCGCGGGTTCGATCCCGAGCCGCATGAAGCCGGGCCAGCCTCCCCGGCAGAGCGCCTCGGCAAGGTCGGGCAGCTCGAGCCCTGGATCGACCGCCTCGGCCTTCTCTCCCGCGAGGAGCCTGGCAAGGGAGATGTCGCCGTCGCTCACCCCAGCCTCGTAGAGGGACATCGGCCGCATTCGCAAGCGGCTGATACGCCCGGCGCCGGTGTGGCGAGTCTCGTCGTCGGTGGGTTGAGCGGAGCCCGCGAGGATGAACTGGCCGGGATCATCGCGTCTGTCCACCTCCCGCCGAACGTGGTTCCAGATGTCCGGCTCCGCCTGCCACTCGTCGATCAAGCGTGGCGTTTCGCCTGCCAGGACCAATCCGGGATTGATCTCTGCGGCTTCCCGAGCCCTGCGGTCTATGTCAAGCAGAACCTCGCTCCTAGCCTGTTGTCTTGCGGTTTCCGTCTTTCCGCAGGCTTTTGGACCCTCAATCAGAACTGCGCCCGCAGAGGAGAGTTGGTCTTGGAGCTCACGATCTGCAACTCTTGGGAGATATGACATTTGGCTTAAGAAAAGAAGTAAAGCGTTTTTCCTGAAGGATTATAGGGAAAATAGATAAAGGATTGTAGAAATCTTTCCAGCATGAAAGTAGAAAATATTTCTGAAGGATCGTAGAACTGCTCCGTCGGCCCGACGGCAGCTTGTACCTAGGCGCCGGAGAACAGATTCACCGAGACGATGCGGCGCATGCGGTACTGGTCGTAGGGAAGCGCGCCGCGCCAGCGGTTGTGGGACTCGGCGGAGACGAAGTAGGTCTCGGGATCGTCCTCGAGCTCGGCAAGGGCGGCCTCGAGCTGAGTCTCGGCGAGGCCCATGCCGGTGGCGATGCGGCGCAGTTTCTCCAGGTGCTCCTCGGCGCCCCAGCCGGCGAGGACGTGGTCGACGGCGTGGATGGAGACGCCCTGCTCTTTGGCGAGCAGCTCGCGGGAGCGCTCCATGACCGAGTCGATCACGTCGAGGGGGACGTGCTCCAGGACCGAGATCGAGTAGATCGCGGCGAAGTCGTCGCCGACCTCCGTCTGCGGCGGGAAGTGTTCGCGGACGAAGGCGAGGTCCGGGTAGGCGCTGCGGAAGGTCTCGAATTCTTTCGGGCCGTTGCCGCTGCCGTCGTAGGCGTCGACGACGGTGACGTCGTAGCCGATCCGCGAGAGGGTCCCGGCGACCAGCGGTTCGCCGGCGCCGATCTCCAGCAGCCGCGAGCCGATCGGGACGTTGCCGAGGATCGCCTTCAGCATCCAGCAGCGCTGCAGGTCCTTCATGTCAAAGTTCGCCCCCGCCAGCCCCGGCATGTTGTCGACGCTGTCGGCGAAGTCCTCGACGGTCCCGTGGGAGGCGGGAGGCAGCGGGAAGCTCCCCCCGTAGCGGTCGACCAGCGTCTTCAGCGGCGTGTCTTTGATCGTCCAGGCCGAAGCGTTCTCGCCGCCCGGCGGGGGAACCCGCCCGAGAACCTTGTTCGCCGCCTTGCGCACGGCCGGCGAGCCCGCCGCCATCGCCCGCGCCCGCGCCGCCTGCTCCTTCAGCTTGCTCATGCCGCCTGCTCCGCCGGCGCGCCGATCAGCTCGCGGTAGAACTCGCCGAGGGCGGTGGCGTTGTCGCGCCAGCTCAGCTCCTCGAGGGCGAACCTGCGCGCCCCCTCGCCGAGCCTCCCCGCCAGCTCGCGGTCGCCGAGCAGGTCTTCGACCCGCGCCATGATCTCGATTGCGTTGCCCTGCTCGAGCAAGAGTGCGTTCTCCCCGTGGGTCAGGTCGTGGCCGATATTGCAGTGGGGCACGATAGTCGGGCGCCCCATCGCCAGGAACTCCGGCAGCTTCGAGGGCAGCCGGTAGCGGTTGAAGTCGTCGCAGGCGCCCGGCTGGACGAAGGCGTCGGCCAGCGCCAGGTAGTCGGGCATCTCGCGCCAGTCGACCCGGCCCAGCTCCAGCACCCCGTCGGAGACGGCGCGGAAGGCGCGTGGGTCGACGCCGCCGAACTCGCTGTGGCCGAGCCGCACCAGCCGCACCGGGTGGCCGCGCCGCCGCAGCAGCTGCACGGCGACGTAGAGGCTCATCATCTCGTGCTGGTTCGCGTAGTGGATGGTGCCGTGGTAGACGAGGACGAACTCCTCCGGCTTCAACCCCAGCTGCGCGCGGGTCTTGCGCGTCGGCCGATCGGGGCTGAAGCGCTCGCTGTCGATCCCCGGCCGCGCCACGTGGTGGGGGCGCCCGCCGAAGTTGAAGTCGTTCAGCTCCTCGGTGATCACGGTGACCCCGGCGGCGCCGCGGAGGAACTCCTCGTAGTGGGTGGGGTGGATCGTGTCCAGGGTGCTCATCCGGTCCTGCGCCCGCAGCGGCAGCCGCCGCAGCTGCGGCAGGGTCATCCCGGTGATCGTTTCCAGCAGGTAGTTCTCGTTGTCCTCGAGGTGGACCACATACGGGACCCGCAGCTGCGAGGCCAGGCGCGTGGTCAGCCGGTTGACCCGCTCCCGCGGCGTCCAGCCGCAGAGGATCGTCCCCTCGCGCGGGATCGACCCGGCGCGGATCCGCTCCTCCAGCGTCTCGTGAGAGACGCACTCGAAGTCGGGGTGTCCGACCGCCTCGATCCGGCTCGGGTCGCCGACCCCCGCCAGCGTCACCTCCCAGCCTTGCTCGGTCAGCTCCTCGCCGAAGTGGAAGGCCTGGATCGCGCTGTTGACGTCGAGCGGCCCGTACATGACGAAGACGACCCGGTTCACCGCGACCTCATCGCTCCCACCGCCCGGTGGACCGGCTCCAGCCAGCCGGAGGGGACGTAGTCGGCGCGCTGGCGGGCGAAGCCGGGATTGAAGTAGGGGTCGCCGGCGGCGAGCCGGTCGTACCAGGTGTCGACGAAGAGGGCGCGGTCGACGATGTCGCTGCCGGTGCGGCGGGAGACCTCGCTGCGGTGGGTGGCGAGCACCGCGGTCGCGGCGTAGACGCACTTGCGGCCGCTGCGGGCGAGCCGCTGGCAGAGGTCGAGGTCCTCGTACTCGCAGGCATACAGCTCCAGGAACCCGCCCTCGCGCTCGAAGTCGCCCCGCCGCACCAGCATGCACTCGGCGGTCAGGCCGGAGACCTCGCGCGAGCAGGGGAGGGCGCCGTAGTAGCCGTCGCCTTCGGCGTCGACCCCGGCCAGCATCGGCGCCGCCGGGTCGCGCAAGCCGATCGCCATCCCGGCCTGCTCGACCTTGCCGTCGGGGCGGACCAGCTTCGGCCCGACCGCGGCGACGTCCGGGAGGGAGGCGTGGAGGACCAGCTGCGAGAGCCAGGCCGGGTCGACGACCTCGGTGTCGGGGGCGAGGAAGAGCAGGTACTCGCCCGAGACCTGGCGCGCGCCCTCGTTGTGGGCCTCGGCGCGGCTTCCCTCTCCGACCACGGTCGTCTCCAGCTCCGGATAGGCGGTCCTCTCCAGCGACCGCCGCAGCCGCTCCAGCTCGGGGCTGCCCTCGCGGCCGCGGACGACGATGCTGACCCGCGGCTGCGGCGCCGCTCCGTTGGCCGGCGTCAGCACCGCTCGGTGGGGGATCGCCGGGTGCGGCTCGGCCCGCGCCGGCAGCCCCAGCCGCTCCAGGTGCCGGGAGACCGCTCGCGCCTGCAGCTCCTCGACCCCGGACTTCTGCTCGGTGCCGGCGGCGATGCTGCCCGGGATCGCCCGCCAGTGGTAGAGGATCTGCGGGATGTGGTGGATGCGGTCGGTCCGCTCGGAGACCCGCAGCATGAACTCGAAGTCCTGGATCTTGTCGAAGGCCGAGTCGAAGCCGCCGGAGTCCCTCGCGACCGCGGTGCGGACGACCAGCAGGTGGCCGATGTACATCGCCCCCAGCGCGTAGACCGGCGACCAGTCCGGCTTCAGGAAGGGGTCGGCGCGGACGCCGCCGATCGTCAGCTTGTCGGAGTCGGAGTAGACGGCGTCCAGCTCGGGGTCCTCGGCCAGCGCCTGGGCAACCCGCAGCAGCGCGTCGGGGGTGAGGGTGTCGTCGTGGTCGAGGAAGCCGACGAACTCGCCCTCGACCAGCTCCATGCCGGCGTTGGTGGCGGCGGAGATGCCCGAGTTCTCGGCCAGCTGCCGGTACTTGATCCGCGCGTGGGCGCCCGCGTAGGCGCTCAGCGCCCGCGCCAGCTCCGGGTCTCCGGAGGCGTCGTCGACGACGATCAGCTCCCACTCGGGGTAGTACTGGCCGAGCACCGAGTCGACCGCCTCGCGCAGGTACCTGAGGTCGGTCTTGTAGGTCGGCATCACCAGCGAGATCAGCGGCCGCTGCGGCAGCGCTTCCAGTTCCTGCAGCGCCGCTTCGCGCCGCGCCCGCGGCGTTTGCAGGCGCAGCTGGCGGCCGCGCCGGAGCAGCTCGCGGAGGCGGCGCAGGAAGGCGATCGCCCAGGCGGGAAGGATGCTTTTCAACACGCGCAGGTCGCGTCGCATCAGCGGCCGAGAAGCTTTTTCAGGGTCGGCTTGAGGCCCCGCACGGGCCTGGTCAGCCTCCAGCTGAGGCTCTGCTCGTAGGTGTGGGCGACCTCGGCGATCTCCTGTTCGAGCTCGCCGATTCGGTAGGTCTTGCGGACGAGCTCGCGGTGCAGCGCCTCGCGCTGCTCGCGGAGCGCCGTCAGCTCGTCTCGCGGCTGATCGGTGGCGGCGACCATGAACACCCGATCTTAAGAGGATTGACGAGGTAGGGTTCGAGCCCGATGGAGCCCCTGAAGGGATTGATCCTCTCCGGCGGCGCCGGAACCCGGCTGCGCCCGATCACCCACACCTCGGCCAAGCAGCTCGTCCCGGTCGCCAACAAACCCGTGCTCTTCTACGGGATCGAGGCCCTGGTCGACGCCGGCGTGAAGGAGATCGGGATCATCATCGCCCCCGAGACCGGCGAGGAGATCCGCGAGGCCGCCGGCGACGGCTCCCGGTTCGGGGCCGAGATCACCTACATCGTCCAGGACAAGCCCGCCGGCCTCGCCCACGCGGTCCTCACCGCGGAGGAGTTCATCGGCAGCTCGCCCTTCGTCATGTACCTGGGGGACAACCTCCTGCGCGACGGCCTCCGCGGCCTGGTCAGCACCTTCACCGAGCACGGCCCCGACGCGCTGATCCTCCTCACCCCGGTCGACGACCCGCAGTCCTACGGCGTCGCCGAGCTCGACGACCAGGAGCACATCGTCCGCCTGATCGAGAAGCCGAAAGACCCGCCCTCGAACCTGGCCCTGGTCGGCGTCTACCTCTTCAGCAGCCTGATCTTCGACGCCGCCCGCTCGCTGGAGCCCTCCTGGCGCGGCGAGCTGGAGATCACGGAGGCGATCCAGAAGCTGATCGACGACGGCCGCGCCGTCCGCTCGGAGGTCGTGCGCGGCTGGTGGAAGGACACCGGCCAGCTCGCCGACATGCTCGAGGCCAACCGGCTCGTGCTCGAGGAGCTGGTGACCGAGATCGAGGGGGACGTCGACGAGGCCTCCAAGGTCGAGGGCCGCGTCGTCCTCGGCCCCGGCGCCCGGCTCGAGCGCTCGGTCGTTCGCGGCCCCGCCGTGATCGGCGCCGGCGCGGTCGTCGAGGACGCCTTCGTCGGCCCCTACACCTCGATCGGCGACGACGTCCACGTCCGCCGCTCCGAAGTCGAGAACTCGATCGTGCTTTCAGGATCTGTGGTCGAGGACCTCGGCACCCGCATGGAGGCGAGCCTGCTGGGCAAGGAAGTGAAGCTGACCCGCAGCGAGGGGATGCCGAAGACGCTGCGCCTGCTGGTCGGCGATCGCTCCGAGATCAAACTCGTCTAGCGGCGCGGCCGCGCCGCGCGGCGCTCAGGCGACGAAGAACCAGAGGGTGAACTGGGCGGCGAAGAGCGCCGTCCCGGCGGCGAAGATCGCGACCACCGTCTGGGTCGCGCGGCGGCGCTCGCAGACGATCGCCAGCCAGAAGAAGAGCGGGAAGAGCACGGCGACGAAGCGCGGCGCCGACCAGAGCGGGCTGACCGGCGCCTGCGAGATCAGCATCGGCACCAGCGAGACGAGGACCCAGGCTCCGTAGGCGACGGGGAGCATGCGGAGCAGGGCGATCCCCCCGACCAGGGCGAAGACGAAGAAGACGAACTGGAGGATGTTCCAGTGGTCGACGACGGGCTCGCGGTAGCCGCCGCTGACCGCCTGGCCGACGGCGACCCCGAACTCGCGGATCGAGTCCCAGGTGCCGGTGAAGGGGTCGGTGCCGAGGCGGCCGAAGGTCTCCTGCGCATGCTGCCAGGCGAAGGCGTCGCCGAGCGCGTAGTGGAGGTAGATGCTGAAGGCGATCAGCCCGAGCGGGGCGAGCAGCAGCCAGAGGACGTCGGGCCGGATCGGGTAGCGGGGCCGCAGCCCGCGCGTCGGGCCCGGCTCGCCGTCGGCGCGGGGGCCGTAGAGGTAGAAGAGCGCCACCGGGACGACGAGCAGGATTCCCGGGGCGCGGGTCGCCGAGGCCAGTGCCATAGCGAGCCCGGCTAACGCCCAGTGCCCGGTGCGGGCGGCGAGGAAGGCGCCGGCGGCGAGCAGGAGGAAGAGCGACTCGGTGTAGGGGATGCCGAAGAAGAAGGAGGCCGGGAAGAAGGCCAGCAGGGTCAGCGCCGGCCCGGCGTAGCGCTCGCCGATTTCGAGCACGGCGATGCGGTGGATCATCGCCAGCGCCCCGAAGAAGCTCGCCAGGGAGACCGCGTAGGCGTAGAGCAGGACCAGGGCCGGGCTGTAGCCGAAGCCGCTGAGGACGTGGACGATCCCGGGATAGAGGGGGAAGAACGCCGGCCGCCGCTCGACCGGGGGCAGGCCCGCGTGGCCTTCGACGTAGCCGTCCCAGGCGATCGCCAGGTAGTGCTGGGCGTCCCATTTCGCCAGCGGCGAGAAGATCAGGTCGAGGGATTCGCCGGCCGGCCAGCCGCCGAAGGGATGGGAGAGGACCACCGAGTCGGGCTGCGCGCCCATCGGCATACCGACGTAGGCGACCCAGATCGCGACGCCGAAGACGACCAGGCGGCTCGACCAGAACGGCAACAACGCAGCTTTGAAGCTCTGGCGCCAGGCGCCCTGCCCGCTCACGGCCGCAAAACTAGCTGCTTGTTGCATACCCTGTCCCGTCCTTGCGGTACCTCGATCTGAAACCAGGCCAGGGATGAAGCTGCTCGTCACCGGAGCCGCCGGGATGCTGGGCCGCGACGTGATGCTGGCCGCCGGCAACGCCGGCCACGAGGTGGTCGGCTACGGCCGCGTCGAGCTCGACGTCACCGATCCGGCCCAGATCGGGCGCCGGCTGGAGCTGGAGCGGCCCGACGTCGTCATCAACTGCGCCGCCTGGACCGACGTCGACGGCGCCGAGACCGCCGAGGAGGCCGCCTTCGCGGTCAACGGCAGGGGAGCCGGCAACGTCGCCGCCGCGGCCGCCGAGGTGGAAGCCCGGATCGTCCACGTCTCCACCGACTACGTCTTCGACGGCGCCAAGGCAGCGCCCTACGTCGAGAGCGACCAGCCGGCGCCGCTCTCGGCCTACGGCCGCACCAAGCTGGCCGGGGAGGAGGCGGTCGCCGCTGCCAACAAGCGACACTTCATCGTTCGCTCGGCCGGCCTCTTCGGGGTCGGCGGCCGCAACTTCGTCGGCACGATGCTGCGCCTCGCCGAAGCCCAGAACGAGGTCACGGTCGTCCGCGACCAGGTCGGCTCGCCGACCTACACCTGGCACCTCGCCTACGGGATCGTCCGCCTGATCGAGGGGATCGAGTACGGCATCCACCACATGGCGGCCTCGGGCCAGTGCTCCTGGTACGAGTTCGCGCGTGAGATCTTCGAGCAGGCGCACGTTGAGTGCAGGGTGCTCTCGATCACCAGCGAGGAATTCGGCGCCGCGGCGCCGCGGCCGGCCTTCTCGGCCCTGGTCAGCCAGCGCGAGCACGCGATCCGGCTGCCCAGCTGGCAGGACGGGCTGGCAGGCTATCTCGCCCAACGACAAGCGGAGCTCTGAACGCGGAGCGTGAAAGGTGTGTTTTCTTAAATGAGGCTTTTGGTCACCGGAGCGGCGGGTTTCATCGGCTCCACCTACGTGCGGCTGGTGGGGGACGAGCACGACGTCGTCGTCCTCGACAAGCTCACCTACGCGGGCCGGCGCGAGAACCTGCCCGAGGGGACGCAGCTCGTCGAGGGCGCGATCGAGGACCCGGCGGTGGTGCGGGAAGCGATGCAGGGCGCCGACGCCGTCGTCAACTTCGCTGCGGAGAGTCACGTCGACCGCTCGATCGACGACCAGGAAGCCTTCGCCCGCACCCACGTGGTCGGCACTGGGACGCTGCTCGACGCGGCGCGGGAGCTCGGTGTAGAGCGTTACCTGCAGGTCTCCACCGACGAGGTCTACGGCTCGATCGATTCCGGCTCCTTCACCGAGACCTCGCCGCTCGACCCCTCCTCGCCCTACTCGGCGACCAAGGCGGCCGGCGACCTTCTCGTCTCCGCCCACTTCCACACCTACGGCATCGACGCCTCGATCGTCCGCGGCTCCAACAACTACGGCCCGCGCCAGTACCCGGAGAAGCTGATCCCGCTGATCGTGCTGAACGCGATCCACGGCGACGCGCTGCCGGTCTACGGCGACGGCCGCCAGGTCCGCAACTGGCTCTACGTCGAGGACTTCTGCCGCGGCATCCACACCGTGCTGGCCAAGGGCAAGGCCGGCGAGGCCTACAACGTCGGCGGCCCCGACGAGTGCGAGAACATCGAGGTCGTCAAGCGGGTGATCGAGCTGGTCGGGGCCGACGAGTCGCTGATCGAGTACGTCACCGACCGCCCCGGCCACGACCGCCGCTACTCGCTCTCCTCGGCGAAGCTGAAGGAGGAGCTGGGCTGGGAGGCGCAGGTCCACTTCGCCGAGGGCCTCGAGCGCACCGTCGAGTGGTATCGCGAGAACGAGGAGTGGTGGGGGCCGATCCGCTCCGGCGAGTACCGCACCTATTACGAAAAGCACTACGGGAAGAGCCTCGGCTAGTGGCCGAGCGCCTCCCCACCAAGCTCGACGGGGTCGCCCTGATCGAGCCGGTCGTCCACGGCGACGAGCGCGGCTTCATGCTCGAGTCCTACAGCCGCGAGGAGTGGCGGCGGCTCGGCGTCGAGGTCGAGTTCGTCCAGCACAACCACTCGCGCTCGCGCCGGGGAACGCTGCGCGGGATCCACTTCCAGACCGAGCCGGGGCAGGCGAAGCTGGTCCGCTGCGCCCGCGGCGAGATCCTCGACGTCGCCGTCGACCTCCGCCGCGGGTCTCCGACCTACGGCCAGTGGGAGGCGCACCGCCTCGACGACGTCCGCCACCGCCAGCTCTTCGTCCCGGTCGGCTTCGGCCACGGCTTCGCCGTCCTCTCCGAGGAAGCCGACGTCGCCTACCAGGTGTCCAGCCTCTACGACCCCGCCACCGAGTCCGGCATCGCCTGGGACGACCCCGACGTCGGTGTCGACTGGGAAGTCGAGGAGCCGCTGTTGAGCGAGCGCGACAAGAACGCCCCGCGACTTGCCGACGTCGCCGACACCCTCCCCTTCTAGCCTTCCCAGCGGCCGACGGGACGAAAGTACCCCTATATGGAGGGAAATCGTCCCGTCAGCGGCGGACGGCGGTGATCGCGAGACTGACCCCAAGCTTCGCGCCGATCCCGGCGTAGACCGCCCCGTTCACCAGCGGGTTGTTCTTCGGGGCGTCGAAGCGGCGGTAGAAGCGGGCCATGCCGCGGTGGAAGGCGATCTCCTGCTTGGGGGCCCGGCGGCGGCCGCTGGAGGCCCCCTTGACGTGGAGGGCGACGCCGGCGGGCTCGTAGAAGACCTTCCAGCCGGCGTCCCAGAAGCGGTGGCACCAGTCGAGGTCCTCCATGTAGAGCCAGTAGCCCTCGTCGAGGAGGCCGACCTCGCGGATCGCCTCAGCGCGGCAGAGCATGAAGGCGCCGTTGACGGCGTCCACCTCGCCGGGCTCGTCGTCGCCGAGGTGGGCCGCCCGGTACTGGCCTCCTCCGAGGCCCGTGAAGTGCCCGAGCGCGCTCGCTGGGCTGGGGAAGGAGCGCTTGCAGGCGTGGTCGAGCTCGCCGCTCTCGGTCACCAACTTCACCCCGACCATCCCGATCCGCGGCTCCGATCGCAGCCGCGCCAGCGCCGCGTCGAGGGTCCCCGCGTAGACCTCGGTGTCGGGGTTCAGCAGCAGCACCGCCTCCGCCTCGCTCTCGCGCAGGACCAGGTTGTTGGCGGCGGAGAAGCCGATGTTGCCGCATCGCAGCAGCCGCACCTGCGGGAACTCGCGCTCGACCATGTCCGGCGTCCCGTCGGGGCTGCCGCTGTCGACGACGCTGACCCGCATCTCGCCGGCGGCGATCGGGTGCTCTTCCAGCGAGCGCAGGCAGCGCCGCAGCAGCGCTTCGGCGCCGTGGCTGACGATCACGATCTCGAGCGCGGGCATCGCGCTCTTAGTACGCGCCCTCGCCGCGGACCATCGCCCGCGGCGTCCGCAGCAGGATCTCCAGGTCGGTCAGCAGCGAGAGGTTGTCGAGGTAGTCGCGCTCCATCGCCAGCCGCTCCTCGAAGGTGAGGTCGCTGCGGCCGTAGACCTGCATCGGGCCGGTGATCCCCGGCTTGATCGCCAGGCGGCTGCGCTGGCGCTCGTCGTAGAGGGCGACGACGCTCTCCTCCTCCGGCCGCGGCCCGACCAGGGACATGTCGCCGCGCAGCACGTTGATCAGCTGCGGCAGCTCGTCGACGCTGGTCCGGCGCAGGGTGCGGCCGGCGCGGGTCACCCGCGGGTCGTCGGGGATCTTGAAGGCGGGCTGGTCGAGGGTCGCGAGGTCGACCAGCTCCGGCAGCCGCTGCTCGGCGTCGGTGACCATCGTCCGGAACTTCAGCATCGTGAAGGGGGCGCCGTCCTTGCCGGCGCGGCGCTGGCGGAAGAAGACGGGTCCGCCGTCGTCGAGCAGGATCCAGACCGCGACCGCGAGCAGCAGCGGCGCGAGCAGCAACAGCAGCAGCGCCGCAACGACGACGTCCATCGCCCGCTTCATCGCCACGGTCGAGCGCGGCGGGTCGCTGAAGCGGAAGTCGAGGACCGGCAGCTCGGCCAGCCGGTTCAGCTCGATCCCCGGCCCGAGCAGGCCGTAGTGCTGGGGCAGGAAGGTCAGCGCCAGCCCCGCCGCCTTGCACTCCTGGATCAGCCGCTCGGCCCCCGCCTCGCCCATCTCGTGTTCGGTCACGACCACTCGCTCGATCGCGTGTTCGCCGGCGACCCGGGAGATGTCTTCGACCGAGCCGAGCCGCGGCAGCTCCCGCGCCGGCTGCTCCTCGGAGGCCGAGAGGTAGCCGACCAGTTCCAGCCGCGTCTCGGGGTGGGTCGAGATCCGCCGGGCGATCAGGTCGGCGACGTCGGAGGGGCCGACGACGACCCCGGTCGCGACGGGGGTCAGCCGGTGCCAGAGGAAGCGGATCGTCCCGCGCAGGGCGAAGCTGACGCCGAGGGTGCCGACGCCGACGGCGATCGCACTCTGCGGCGAGAGCGGCCCGACCGGGCTCAGCGCCAGCAGGCCGTCGAGCAGCAGCGTCCCCAGAGTGCTGGCCGAGACCAGCGAGGGCACCTCGTCGAGGGTGCTGTGGCGGATTCGGCGGTGGTCGTTGTCGTAGAGGCCGTGGAGCTTGACGACGAGGATCCAGGCCGGGCTGAAGAGGACCGCCCAGAAGAGCGTGGCGACGTCGGTGGTCGAGGTCGCAACGGTGACGGCGCAGAGCGTTCCCACCAGCGACAGCCAGTCGCCGGCGGCGAGCAGGCGGCGCAGGATCATCCCGCGCCGGCGCGAGCCCCACGGCCCCTGCTGGTCGCCGAGCCGGGGCCTCTCGGCGTTGACGCGAGCCGGCTGCGGGGGCTTGGTCGTCATCCGCATCCGTCCCACCCTTCTTGCAGGCAGGGCTCCAGCGGGTTCAGCTCCAGCGCGCGGCGGTGGTCGGCTCGCGCCGCCGCTTCGTCGCCGCCCTCGTGCTCGATCCGCGCCCGCAGGTTGTAAAGGACCCAGTTGCCTTCCTCGCGGTCGATCGCCTTGCCGATCTGCGCCGCAGCGGTCGCGTAATCGCCTTCGACCTCCGCCAGCAGCCCCAGCTGGACGTAGGGGCTCGCCGCCCAGGGCTCGATCGAGCGGGCGGTGTCGGCCCTTTCGACTGCGACCCCGAAGTTGCCTTCCGCCGCCGCGGCCTGGCTGGCGTCGATCTCGCGGTCGACCAGGAGCGGCCCGATCAGCGCCAGGGCCGTGATCCAGGCGATCGCGAGGCCGGCGATCGCGAGCCCGATGCCGGGCCTCTCGCGCTGCCCGTCGGCGGCGGCGCGGGCGCTGGCGATCTGGCCGCAGCGGGCGGCGAGGAGGGCGCCGCTGGCGAGGAAGAAGACGGCGCCGAGGGCGGCGATCTCCCAGAACCAGTCGATCGCCATCCCCACCGCCAGCGCCAGTGCTGCCGCCAGCAGCGCCGCGTTGCGCTCGCGGGCGATGCCGCTCGAGTGCCGCCAGGCCGAGAGGCCGGTCCAGAGCAGGAAGCCGACCAGCGCCAGCACCAGCAGGCCGCCGATCAGCCCCAGCTCGGCGAATGCCTCGAGGTAGAGGGAGTGGGCATTGTGGACGGGGGTGGCGAGCGAGCGCAGCTTCACCCAGGAGAACTGGTAGGTGCCGGCGCCATTGCCGGCGACCGGCTCTTCTTCGAAGGCGTCGACGGCGACGCGGTAGAAGTCGTGGCGGCCGGCGCCGGAGAAGTCGCTGAAGTGCTGCTGGGGCTGGTTCGGGAATTCGATGTCGGAGCTCGAGAACTGGTCCCAGGCGCGGCCGCCGACGGCGACCATCGCGACGAGGGCGAGCACGGCGAAGCCGCCCGCGACCGCCCGCAGCGCCCTGGGGTCGCGGGAGATCGCCACCGCGCGGCCGGTGAGGGCGCCGCGCCGTCGCGCCAGCCCTCGTATTAGCGCGAAGAGGCCGAGCGTCAGCGCCGTCCCCGCCAGCAGGATCAGCAGCACGGTCAGCCCCTGGTCGACCGCGGCGGCGTTGTCGACGTTTTCGGCGAGGCTGTCCCGCGCCTGCACCGCCAGCACCGCCGGCAACGCCCCGAGGACGCCCGCCGCCAGCGTTCCCAACATCCAGAGGCGGTCGTGGGAGAGGGCGACGAGGCAACCGCCGGCGACCAGCAGCGCCAGAACGCCGCCGCGCGAGTAGGTGAAGTAGAGGGTCAGCAGCACCGCCGGCAGGCAGGCGACCGCGACCCAGCGCAGCGCCGGCGTCAGCGAGCGGCGGCTCAACCAGGGAATCAGGGCGGCGGCGATCCCGCAGGCGACGCCGTTGGCGTTCCAGTAGCCGAGCGGATAGCGCAGCCTCGGGCCGCTTCCCAGGCCCTCGGCGACGGTGAAGACGTGGGGCAGGAGGCGGGTGGCGAGGCCGAGCAACGCGACACCGATCAGTGCAAAAACAATCCCTTCAGCGAAACGTTGGCGCCTTTGGTCGGTTTGGGCGATCAGGAAGGCAGCAAGGAGGACGCCGAGGTAGACGAGAACCCGGTCGGCCTCGGCCACGCTCAACTCAACCGATCCGGACCAGGAAGATGAGAGGCCAGAGAAAACCGCAAGCGCAAGCACCAGTCCCGTCCCCCAAAAGAAGGGTTTCCCCAATGAGGCACGGCCAACGGCGCCCAGCGCCAAGAGCGCAGCAACCAGCAGCCATACCGCAAGACCGGCGATGTGGCGATCGGCGAGCTCGAAACCGCCCCCCGTCAGCGCCAGACCGCCGATCAGCAAAATTGGGGAGAAAGCCGCCGCGCTTTCCTCTAACCTTGCGCGCCATGTTTGGGAGCCGCCACCAGGGCCACGCCTGGAACCGATCCGCTTTCTCGCTTCTGTCAGTGCTTGCTCTGCTGGCATTTGCCTGTCTTCCGGTCGCCGCTAGCGCGGACTCGTCCGGGGCGGAATATGAAACCGAAACCCCGTCTGCCTACGGCAGCCACAAGTCGACCCCGACGGTAGTCGGCGGCGGTGACGACGACAGCAAGGCGCATGCCTCCAACCAGCCCGGCGCTGCCGGCGGCGGTGGGGGCAAAGGGTCTGGAGGTTCATCGGGTGAAGATGCTGGCACGGGCGCCGGCGGGGGTCAGGGCGGAAACGGTTCCACCAATCCTCAACACGCCAGCGGCGGCGACGACGCGGGGCAGCTGCAAGTGGAAACGGCGAAGCCGCTCAGCAGCACCAGCGACGACGGCGGCTCCTCGCCGGTCGTGCCGATCCTGGTCGCCCTGGTTCTGCTGGCGGCGGTCTCGGCCGGGATCGTGATCATGCGCCAGCGCCGCCAGCCGGACTCCTCCGCCGCCCCGAAGGCGGGCTGAACGATGTCGGAAGCAAGCGGTAACAGCGGTCTCGGCGTGCGCCTGCAGGCAGCCCTGGCCGGACTGCTGGCGATCGCGGCACTTGCCTGCACGGCCAGCGCCGCGCAGGCGCTGCCGGCGAAGTTCTGGGGCGCGGTGCCGCAGTCCCCGCTCAGCGTCGAGCAGTACCAGCGGGTCCACCGCGGCGGCGTCGACACGATCCGGCTGCCGATCAACTGGGCCACCGCGCAGCCGAGCGAAGGAGCCGCCTTCGACTGGAGCGCCACCGACTCTCAGATCTCCGAGGCCGCGCGCACGGGCATCGACGTGCTGCCCTTCCTCGCCGGGGTCCCGGCCTGGGCCGAACGACTGATCCCGGTCGGCGGCGGCGTCCAGGTTCCGGCGCACCTGCCGGTCAAAGGCTCCGCCAAGGCCGGCTGGGTCGCTTTCGTCAAAGCGGCGATCGCCCGCTACGGGCCGAAAGGCTCCTTCTGGAGCGAAAACCCGGGGGTGCCGTTCCGGCCGCTGCGCAACTGGCAGGTCTGGAACGAGCCCAACTTCAAGTTCTTCGTCTACAAGCCGAACCCGGCTGAATACGCGCAGATGGTGAAGATCACCTCCGCCGCGATCAAAGGCTCCGACTCCGGCGCCAAGGTGATCCTCGCCGGCCTCTTCGCCTGGCCAAAGGGCGCCAACGCCAAGAGCGGCAACCACAACTGGTTCGCCTCCGAGTTCCTCGAAGGCCTCTACAAGGTGCCGGGAATCGCCTCCAAGTTCGATGGCATCGCCCTGCACCCCTACTCGACCAAGTATCAGCTGCTGACGCCGCAGATCGAAGAAGTGCGCGACGTGATGAAGAAACGCCACGACGCCGGCACCGGGATCTGGATCACCGAGCTCGGCTGGAGCTCGGAACCGAAGACCCCGGGCAACTCCTTCGCCAAAGGCCCTGCGGGCCAGGCCCAGCAGCTGCGGGGGTCCTTCTCGTTGCTGAAGAAGAACCAGCGCAAGTGGCGGATCCAGCGCGTCTATTGGTTCTCGATCGACGACTACGGGGCCGCCTGCAACTTCTGCAACGGCTCCGGTCTCTTCGGTGCCGGCTTCACGCCGAAGAAGTCCTGGTTCGAATACGTCAAGTTCGCCGGCGGCAAGCCTTAAAGGCGTAAGCCGCTTCTAGAGCCGGCCCATCGATCTGCGTAAGATCGGTGGGTTGGCTACCAAGGCGAAAGGCACTGCCAAATCTGACCCGTTGGCGCCGTTCAGCGCGCCGGTGCGGCGCTGGTTCGAGGCCTCTTTCGAGGGGCCGACGCCGGCGCAGGCCGGCGGCTGGGAGGCGATCTCCAGCGGCGAGCACGCGCTGATCTGCGCCCCGACCGGTTCGGGGAAGACGCTCGCCAGCTTCCTCTGGGGGATCGACAAGCTCGCCCGCTCCGACGACCTCGGGACCGGGGTCAAGCTGGTCTACGTCTCGCCGCTGAAAGCGCTCTCCTATGACATCGAGCGCAACCTGCGGGCGCCGCTGCGCGGGATCGGCGCCGAGATCTCAATCGGGCTGCGGACCGGGGACACCTCGCAGAAAGAACGGCGGGCGATGGCCAAAGAGCCGCCGGACATCCTGATCACGACGCCGGAGTCGCTCTACCTGATGCTCAGCTCCAGCGTTCGCGAGATCCTCACCGGGGTCGAAGCGGTGATCGTCGACGAGATCCATGCTGTGGCTCAGACGAAGCGGGGGAGTCATCTTGCGCTGACCCTTGAGCGGCTCGACCATCTCGTTCGAGACGAAGGCGGCGATGAGATCCAGCGGATCGGGCTCTCCGCTACCCAGAGGCCTTTGGAGCGGATTGGGCAGTTCCTGGTGGGACCGAAGCGGGAGTGTCGGATCGTCGATGCGGGGCAGAAGAAGGCTCTGGATCTGGAGATCGTGGTGCCGGTGGAGGACATGGCCGATCCGGGGGCGCCGGCCTATCCGAGCGAGGACGGGCCGCCGCCGACGGAAATCGAGCCGAGCGCGCACATGCGGTCGATCTGGCCGGCGATCTACCCGAAGCTGCTGGAGCTGGTCCAGGAACACACCTCGACGATGATCTTCGTCAACAACCGGCGGGCGGCGGAGCGGCTGGCGAAGCGGCTGAACGAGCTGGCCAACGGGCACGGGGAAGAGGAGCTGCCGGCCACCGAGCACGCTGGCCACCACGAGGACACCGGCGAGCCACTGGAGGAAGTCGAGATCGCCCGCGCCCACCACGGCTCGCTCTCCCACGAGGAGCGCGCCGTGGTCGAGGAGATGCTGAAGTCGGGGCAGCTGCCCTGCCTCGTCGCCACCTCCTCCCTGGAGCTGGGGATCGACATGGGGGCCGTGGACCTGGTGATCCAGGTGGAGTCGCCGAAGTCGGTGACCCGCGGCCTGCAGCGGATCGGCCGCGCCGGCCACCGCATGGGCGAAGTCTCCAAAGGGCGGATCTTCCCCAAATACCGCGGCGACCTGCTCGAGTGCGCGGTCGTCGCCCGCCGCATGCGCGAGGCCGAGATCGAGGAGACGACGATCCCGCAGAACCCGCTCGACGTCCTCGCCCAGCACCTCGTCTCGCTGGCCGCGCACAAAGAGTGGGAGGTCGACGAGGTCGAGAAGCTCGTCACCTCCACCCAGTCCTTCCACGACCTTTCCCGCGAACAGCTGGAGAACGTCCTCGACATGCTCGACGGCCGCTACCCCTCCGACCGCTTCGCCGAGCTGCGGCCGCGGATCGTCTGGGATCGGACCGAAGGCACGATCCACGGCCGCAAAGGCTCCCGCCAGCTGGTCGTCACCAACGCCGGCACGATTCCCGACCGCGGCCTCTACGGCGTCCACCTCCCCGACGGCCGCCGGGTCGGCGAGCTCGACGAGGAGATGGTCTACGAGGCCCGCGCCGGCCAGACTTTCCTCCTCGGCTCCAGCACCTGGCGGATCGAGGAAATCACCCGCGACCGGGTCATCGTCACCCCCGCGCCGGGTGCCCCCGGCGCCGTCCCCTTCTGGAAGGGCGACGGGATCGGCCGCCCGGCCGAGCTCGGCAAGGCGATCGGCGCCTTCGCCCGCGAGGCGGTCAGCCGCGACCCCGCGGAGCTGGCCAAGGAGTACGACCTCGACGAGCGCGCCGCCAACAACCTCGTCTCCTACCTGCGCGAGCAGCAGCAGGCGACCCGCGTCGTCCCCTCCGACGAGACGATCGTCGTCGAGCGCTTCCGGGACGAGATCGGCGACTGGCGCCTCTGCATCCTCAGCCCCTACGGCGGCCGCGTCCACGCCGCCTGGGGCCTCGCCCTCGCCGCCAAGATCCGCGACGAACGCGACCTCGAGGCCGACGCGATCTGGTCCGACGACGGGATCGTCATCCACCTCCCCGACGCCGACGAGCCGCCGCCCGCCGACCTCGTCCTCATCGACCCCGACCAGATCGAAGACCTCGTCGTCGGCGAGCTCTCCGGCAGCGCTCTGTTCGGCGCCCGCTTCCGCGAGAACGCCTCCCGCTCGCTGTTGATCCCGCGCGCCTACCCCGGCAAGCGCACGCCGCTCTGGCAGCAGCGGCTGAAGAGCCAGAGCCTGCTGGAGGTGGCGCGTGACTTCCCCCGCTTCCCGGTCGTGCTCGAGACCTACCGCGAGTGCCTGCGCGACGTCCTCGACCTCCCCGCCCTCGCCGAGCTGCTGGAAAAGCTGCACTCGCGCGCGCTCAGCCTGGTCGAGGTGGAGACGCCGACCGCCTCGCCCTTCGCCTCCTCGCTCCTCTTCGACTACGTCGCGACCTACATGTACGAGGGGGACACGCCGAACGCCGAGCGGCGGGCGGCGGCGCTGGCGCTCGACCGCGACCTCCTGCGCGAGCTGCTCGGCCAGGAGGAGCTGCGCGAGCTGATCGACCCCGAGGCGCTGGAGGAAGTCGAGGCGCAGCTGCAGCACCGCACCGAGGCCGGCCGCGCCGGCGACCGCGACGCCCTCCAGCAGCTGCTGCGGAACCTCGGCGACCTGACGCTGGAGGAGTGCGAGGAGCGCGTCGCTGAGGGCTACTCGGCGAAGTCGATGCTGGACAAGCTGGTCGCCGAGCGGCGGGTGGCGCTCGTCCGCGTCGCCGGCGAAGAGCGCTACATCGCCGCCGAGGACGCCGGCCTCTACCGCGACGCCCTCGGCGTCCCCGAGCCGCCCGGCCTGCCGGAGACCTTCCTCGAGGAGCACCCCGACGCGATGCGGGCGCTAGTTCGCCGCTACGCCCGCACCCACGGCCCCTTCCCGACCCAGCAGCTCGCCGACCGCTACGGCGTCGACCCCTCGCCCGCCCTGCGTGAGCTCGAGACCGAAGGGGCGCTGGTCCGCGGCGAGCTGGCGCCGGGGGGGACCGAGCGCGAGTGGTGCGACTCCGAAGTCCTGCGCCGCGTGCGCCGCGCCAGCCTCGCGCGCCTGCGCAAAGAGGTCGAGGCCGCCGACACGCGGGAGCTGGCCCGCTTCCTCCCGAGCTGGCAGAACGTCGACGCCTTCCGCCGCACCGGCGCCGGCCTCGACCGCCTGCGCGAGGCGCTGGTGCCGCTGCAGGGGGTGGCGCTGACGCCGAAGACCTGGGAGACCGACGTGCTGCCGCGCCGCTTGGGCGCCTACTCGCAAAATTGGTTGGACGAGCTCTGCACGAGCGGCGAGCTGGTCTGGATCGGTGCCGGCGCCCTCGGCCGCAACGACGGCCGCGTCGCCCTCTACTTCCGCGAGGACGTCCGTCTCGCCGGCCCGCCCCCCTCGAACTCGAAGCTGGAGTCGCCCGAGGGGGATGTCCACGACGCGATCCGCGAGCGGCTGAAAGCAGGTCCTTCCTTCTGGCTCGACCTCGTGGTCGAGCTCGACAACCCGGCCGAGGACATCCACAACGCCCTCTGGGACCTGGTCTGGAGCGGCCAGGCGACCAACGACGCCTTCGCGCCGCTGCGGGCTCCGCGCCTGCGCGCGGTGCCGCCCTCCGAACGCCCGGGCCGCCGCTTCGCCCGCCGCCGCTCAACCACCGGCGCCGCCGTACAGGGCCGTTGGTCCCTTACCGCGCCGCTTTTCGCCAACGCCCCGGGGCCGGGCGCGAAGCTGCGCGCAACCGCCGAGCTGATGCTCGAGCGCTACGGGATCGTCACCCGCGAGACCGTCCTCGCCGAGGGCATCCCCGGCGGCTTCTCGACCCTCTACGGGGAGCTCGGCAACCTCGAGCTGCTCGGCACCGCCCGCCGAGGCTACTTCGTCGAGGGACTCGGCGGCGCCCAGTTCGCCCTCCCCGGGGCCGTCGAGCGCCTCCGCTCGCTGCCCGAACGCGACGGCTCCTACCTCGTCCTCGCCGCCACCGACCCGGCCAACCCCTACGGCGCCTCCCTGCCCTGGCCGAAGCTCGAGGGCGGCCGCCGTCCCGGCCGCACCCCGGGGGCCCACCTCCTCCTCCGCGACGGCGAGCCGCTGGTCTTCGTCGAGCGCGGAGGCCGCGGCCTCCTCCGCCTCGAGTCCCTCGACGGCCCCGAGCTGGAGGAGGCGATGCGCGCCCTCGCCGACGCCGTCCGCGACGGCCACCTCCCGAAACTGGCGGTAGAGAAACTGGACGGCGAAGCCGTGATCGGCTCCGGCCACGAGGACTCCCTCGTCGGCGCCGGCTTCAGCCGCGGCCCGCGGAAACTGACGGCCTCGGCCTGACTTAACCGACCGCCAAGGCCGAGATTCGGCTCGGCGGCCAAACCATTGCCATAATCGTTTGCGGTGCCTGAGGCAGATCAGAGCGCGGTCGAGCTGCTGAAGAGCGTGACGCTCTTCGCCGACCTGGAGGAGGGGGAGCTCGAGAGGTTCTCCCACGTCGCCGTGCCGCGGACCTTTCCGGCCGGGACCCGGGTCTTCCACGAGGGCGACGACTCCGATGCCTGCTACATCGTCAAGGAGGGCAGTTTCCGGGTCACCCGGGAACACTCAGACGGGCGCGCGATCACGCTGGCGACGCTGGGGCCGGGGGAGATCTTCGGCGAGCTGGCGATGCTCGACGGCGACAAGCGCTCGGCCAGCGCCGAGGCGCTGAGCGAGGGGGAGCTGCTGGCGCTGCCCGCCAACGACGTGCGGGCGCTGCTGGCGCGCCACCCGGAGATCTCGCTGAAGCTGGTCGCCGGCCTCGTCCGCCGCCTCCGCGCCGCCAACGTCCGCCTCTCCCGACAGTCCTTCCAGACCGTCCCCAGCCGGGTCGCCGGGATCCTCGCCCAGCTCAGCCGGGAGGGCCACGACGGCGACGGCGAGCCGACCGAAGAGGTGACGATCAACATGAACCAGACCGACCTCGCCCAACTCGCCGGCACCTCGCGCGAGTCGGTCAGCCGCTTCCTCGCCGAGCTCGAGCGGGCCGGGGTCGTCCGCTCCGGTCGCGGCCGCGTCACCGTCCTCGAGCCGGACAAGCTCCGCAACTACATCTACTAGCCGTGTCCGCGATCGAGCTGCTCGTCGACACTGACGACGATCGACCCGGCTTCCGCCACGATCCGTTCGAACCGCTCGGAGAAGCGGCCCACCCGTTCGGCTTCTTTGGCTTCTCGCCCACCCTGTTCGACCTGCCCCACACCTACCTCGAGAACTGGAGTTTCCGCGCCCACACCTTCCTCTGCGGCCTCGGCGGCACGCTGCTCGAGATGCGCAAGGAGGCGCGCGCCATCCTCGGCTTCAGCTGGGGCTTCTCGAAGCATGGCCCGAAGATCGACTACCTCGAGCCCGCCGTCCTCGACTCCCGAGCCTGGGACGGGCACCACGAGTACCTGCGCGGCAGGTTCCCGGACTGGCGCTTCGTCCCGGCCTTCCACCAGGATCCGCTGCGACCGTGAACCTCTTCCGCGAGCGCGCTCGGATGGTCGAGCGCCAGCTGCGGGCGCGCGGGATCGAGGACGAGCGGGTCCTGGCGGCGATGGGAGAGGTGCCGCGGGAGGACTTCGTGCCGGGGCAGCTGCGCCACCGCGCCTACGAGGACTCGGCGCTGCCGATCGACGCCGGGCAGACGATCTCGCAGCCCTGGATCGTCGCCGCGATCTGCCAGGCGCTGGCGCTCGAGGGCTCTGAGTTGGTCCTCGAGGTCGGCACCGGCTCGGGCTACTCGGCTGCCGTGCTCTCGCGCCTCGCCGACCACGTGGTCACGATCGAGCGCCACGAGGCGCTCTTCCGGACGGCGCGGGAAATGCTCGTCGGGCTCGGTTTCGACAACGTCGAGACGCTCCTCGGCGACGGCAGCCTCGGCGTACCCGGGCGCGTTCCGTTCGACGCGATCGCCGTCCACGCGACGGCGCCGGCTCCGCCGCCGGCGCTGCTCGACCAGCTCGTCGACGGCGGCCGCCTGGTCGTCCCGCTCGACGCCGGCGACGCCGACGTGCTGACGCTCTACCGGCGGCGGGGAGAGGGACTCGAAGCCGAGCCGATCACGCCGTGCCGCTTCGTGCCGCTGATCGGCGAGGGTGGGTTCGAGGGAGGTTGAGCCTCAGCAGCTGACGGCGACGTCGATGCCGTCCTTGGCGATGTCGTCGCCGCCCCCGCCGCAGTCGATCTTGTCGCGCTGTCCGTCGAGGGCTTCGATGAAGTCGCTGCCGCCCTTGCCGATCAGCGTGTCCTTGCCGATGTGGCCCATGATGCTGTTGGAGCCGTTGTCGCCGACGAGGACGTCGGGGCCGTCGGATCCCTCCAGACTCTCGTTGTCGTCGAGGACCTTGTCGTCGTTGCCGCAGCCCGGGGGGCCGCCGCTGCCGCCGAGGCTGACGCGGAGGTTGTCGTTGGAGCGGGCGTAGGAGACGGTGTCCTCGCCGGCGCCGCCGTCGTAGACGTGCCCCTGGCAGGTGGGGACGGAGTTGACGAGAAGGTCGTTGCCGGCGCCGCCGAGCAGGGTGTCCCCGCCCGGGTCGGCGTAGAGGACGTCGGAGCCGCCGTTGCCCTCGAGCCGGTCGTGCCCGTTGTTCGGGCTGTTGTAGTTCTCGCCCGCTTCCAGCACGTCCTCGCCGTTGCCGCCGACCAGATTGTCGTCGTCGGCGTTGCCGTTGATCCGGACTTTGGCGCCGGCCGGGACGCTCGCGTCGACGACGATCGTGTCGTTGCCGTTGCCGCCGGTGACGACGATCAGCGGGACCTTGCCGCCGGTGTCGGGGCAGACCATCGCGTTGCCGTTGGAGGGCGGGGTTTCGCAGCCGTCGCCGGAGAAGATCGGGATCGCCGAGGAGACGACCCAGGCACCGTCGCCGCGGGAGATGCGGATGTCGTCGTTCTGGGGGCTGCCTTGGACGATCAGGCTGGAGCCGTCGAGGCCGAGGTTGAGGGTGCCGAAGGCGAGGCTGGGGGGCGGCGACTCTTCCGGGCCGCAGGAGGTCTCGACGCTGAAGCCTTCGCAGCTGTCGGTGCCGGGGCCGCCGAAGGCCTGACCGCCGCCTCCACCGCTGTCGAGGTCGTCGTCGCCGACGCCGCCGTCGATCCGGTTGGCGCCGCCGTCGCCGACGATCTCGTCGCCCTGGGGCGAGCCGACCACGTCCTCGAAGCCGCCGAGGTTGTCGTGGCCGTCGCCTTTGGCCTTGCCCGCCCCGAGGCTGACGATGACGCCGCCGCGGGTGGCGCTGGCGTAGGAGACGATGTCGCTGGCGCCCTCGCCGCCGGAAAGGTCGTCGGTGCCGGCGTCGCCGCGGACGATGTCGCCGTCTCCGGGACCGCCGTCGACGTGGTCGGTGCCGGCGCCGCCGAAGACTTCGTCGGCGTCGCCGCCCCCCTGGAGGTCGGCGTCGTCGCCGGGACCGCCTTCGACGTGGTCGGAGCCGGGCCCGCCGTCGATCTTGTCGTTGCCCTTGTCGCCGAGCAGTTTGTCGTCGCCGCCGTCGCCGTCCATCAGGTCGCTGCCCTGCTGGCCGTCGACGTAGTCGTCGCCGGCGCCGCCGCCGAGCTTGTCCGGCCCCTTGAACCCGATCAGCACGTCGTTGCCGCCGCCGCCGTGAAGTCCGTCGGAGCCTTTGGAACCGGAGAGGGCGTCGTCGCCGTCACCGCCGTCGATGCTGTCGGAGCCGGTGTCCCCCTCGAGCTTGTCGTTGCCGCCTTCGCCGTGAAGGGAGTCGAAGCCGCGGCCGCCGTCGATGTTGTCGTTGCCGGGGCCGCCGCAGATCGTGTCGTTGCCGTTGGGGCCGCCGGTGATGACGTCGTCGCCCCCGCCGCCGTAGATCACGTCGCTGGCCTTCTTGCCGGCGAGGTGGTCGTTGCCGGCGGTGCCCTTGATCGTCACCTTCTTGCCGTCGCACTTCATCGCCTGCGCTTGGCTGGCGAAGAGGAGGAGGGAGAAGGCGGTGATCAGGCCGAGCAGCGGCAGGCGGAGAGATTCGATCTTGGATGGCATCCCTGAGCACATCGGTTCCGAATTGCGGAACCTTCAGAGGCGTCGTAAATCACCCAAAACTCGTCCAGATCCTTCAAACGAACGTCCAGTTCCCGCATGCAAGCGCTCTCCTATACGCTCGCTGCGCGATGAAGGGCGGCATCTACGTCTTGAACTTCTACTCGGCGGTCTTCGTCGACCAGCTGAAGCGCGGCCGCAAGACCGCGACCATCCGCCTCGGCGACAAGAGCAACAAGTACGAGCGCGGCCAGGTCGTCTGGATCACGGTCGGGTTCCGCCACAGCCCGCGCGAGAAGATCTTCACCGCGGTGATCGACGACGTCGAGGTCAAGAAAGCAGGCGACCTCAGCAGGCGTGACATCGAGCACGACAACCCCGAGTTCCGCCGCCTCGAGGAGGAGATCCGTTTCCTCGAGCAGATCTACAGCCGCCCCGTCGCCGCCAGCGACGTGGTCACCGTGATCCGCTTCTCCCAGATCGTCGAGCCGCCCCACACCCACCTGGGCAATGGGGAGACCCCGCACCACAACTGAACCTGATGCCGGGTGAGGGCGTAGGCATCTAGCGATGGCCGAGTACGCCTTCCTCACGACCTGGCTGCTCGAGTCGCCTCGGGAGCCGGTCTGGGAGGCGATCCACGCCCAGGAGAAGTGGCCGAGCTGGTGGCGCGGGGTGGAGGAGGCCAGCGAGCTGCGCCACGGCGAGGACGACATGGGCCTCGGCAGCGTCTCGCGGATGGTCTGGAAGAGCCTGCTGCCCTACCGGGTCTCCTTCGAGGTGACGACGACCCGGATCGATTACCCGACGCTGATGGAGGGCCGGGCGGTGGGGGAGCTGGAAGGCACCGGCCGCTGGCGCCTCTACGAGCAGGACGGGGTGACCGCGGTGCTCTACGAGTGGAACGTGCGGACGACGAAGCCGTGGATGAACCTGCTGGCGCCGCTGCTGCGGCCGGTCTTCGAGTGGAACCACGACTGGGTGATGCGGCGCGGCGGCGAGGGAATCTCCGACCTCCTTGGCTGCCGTCTCTTGGCGATCGATTAGCGCTACGCTATCTTTCAGCTTGTTGGCACTCTCACCCCGAGAGTGCCAAACGTCGCAAGGGTCGAGATTTGGCTCTGCAGCGACGATTCTCAACTTTCACACCACCCACACCTATTACGGAGGTTCACGGATGAAGCTGAAGCCCCTCGGGGACCGGCTGATCGTCAAGCCGATCGAGGAGGAGGAGACGACCGCCAGCGGCATCGTCCTCCCCGACACGGCCAAAGAGAAGCCGCAGAAGGGCCAGGTCGTGGCTGTCGGCGACGGCAAATGGGACGAGGACGGCGAGAAGCGGATCCCGCTCGACGTCGCGGAGGGGGACGAGGTCCTCTACTCCAAATACGGCGGCACCGAGGTGACCGTCGAGGGCGACGAGCTGCTCGTCCTGCGCGAGTCGGACGTTCTGGCCAAGCTCGGCTGAAGAGCCCCAAACAGGACTTAACCAAGGAGGACTAGGAACAGATGGCTCACAAGGAGCTGAAGTACGCAGAGGATGCAAGGGGGGCCCTGCAGGCCGGCGTCGATTCCGTCGCCAACGCCGTCAAGGTCACCCTCGGCCCGAAAGGCCGCTACGTCGTGCTGGACAAAAAGTTCGGCGCGCCGACGATCACCAACGACGGCGTCACCATCGCCCGCGAGGTCGAGGTCGAGGACGTCTTCGAGAACCAGGGCGCCCAGCTCGTCCGCGAGGTCGCCACGGCGACCAACGACGTCGCCGGCGACGGCACCACCACCGCCACCCTGCTGGCGCAGACGATCGTCCGCCAGGGGCTGAAGAACGTGGCCGCCGGCGCCAACCCGCTGGCCCTGCGCCGCGGGATCGAGAAGGCGGTCGAAGAGGTCGTCGACAACCTCCGCAACAAGCAGAGCAAAGAGGTTGCCGGCAAAGACCAGATCGCCCGCGTCGCCGCCATCTCCGCCGGCGACGACGAGATCGGCAACGTGATCGCCGACGCGATCGAGAAAGTCGGCAAAGACGGCGTCGTGAACGTCGAGGAGGGCCAGACCTTCGGGATGGAGCTCGAGTTCACCGAGGGGATGCAGTTCGACAAGGGCTACATCTCGCCGTACATGGTCACCGACCAGGACCGCATGGAGGCGGTGCTGGACGATCCCTACATCCTCATCGCCAACCAGAAAATCGGCTCCGTGCGGGACATCCTGCCGGTGCTCGAGCAGGTGATGCAGGGCGGGAAACCGCTGCTGATCGTGGCCGAGGACGTCGAGGGCGAGTGCCTCGCGACCCTGGTCGTGAACAAGCTCCGCGGCACCTTCACCGGCGTCGCCGTCAAAGCCCCGGGCTTCGGCGACCGCCGCAAGCGGATGCTCGAGGACATCGCGATCCTCACCGGCGGCGAGGTGATCACCGAGGAGATGGGCCTGAAACTGGAGAACACCCAGCTGGCCCAGCTCGGCAAGGCCCGCCGCGTCGTCGTCGCCAAAGACAACACGACGATCATCGACGGCGGCGGTGAGGCCGAGGACATCAAGGGCCGGATCAAGCAGATCAAACAGGAGGCGGAGAACACCGACTCCGACTTCGATCGCGAGAAGCTCCAGGAGCGCCTGGCGAAGCTCGCCGGAGGCGTTGCCGTGGTCAAGGTCGGCGCCGCCACCGAGACCGAGATGAAGGAGAAAAAGCACCGCGTCGAGGACGCGCTGCAGGCGACCCGGGCTGCCCTCGAGGAGGGCGTCGTGCCGGGCGGTGGCGTGGCCCTGCTGAACGCGCAGGCCGGCCTCGACCCGGAGAAGCTCGACGAGCCCGACGAGGTCACCGGTGCCCGGATCATCCACCGCTCGCTGGAGGAGCCGGTGCGGCAGATCGCCGAGAACTCCGGCCTGGAGGGCTCGGTCGTCGTCAACAAGGTCCGTGAGCTGAAGGAGGGCGAAGGCCTGAACGCGGCGAACGGCGAGTACGGCGACCTGATCAAGGCCGGCGTCATCGACCCGACCAAGGTCACCCGCTCCGCCCTGGAGAACGCCGCCTCGATCGCGAAGAACATCCTCGTGACCGAGGCGATCATCGCCGAACCGCCGGAGGAGAACGGCGCCGGCGGCGGCATGCCCGGCGGAATGCCGGACATGGGCGGCATGATGTAGGCACCCCTACGGGGATGCAGCACCCCCTCACGGGGGAGCCACTTTTCGAGAGGCCCGGGAAACCGGGCCTCTCTTTTTATGTCGCGACGCTTCCGTGTCCCTTCGGCGCAGGAAAAGCTACGAACCGCGCGCCACACCAGCGCTTCACCTCGCCACGCTCCCAAGGGTGCCCGACCTTCCCGCCCCACCCCCCGCCGACGGGACGAAAGTACCCCCATATGGAGGGAAATCGTCCCGTCGGCGAGAGGTTGGGGTCGATCGGGCCCTTGCCGAGCTGGCGGGGCGGCAGCACGGAGTGGTCGGGCTTTGGCAGTTGGAGGATCTGGGGCTTCACGTCAAGGTGGTCGACAAGCGCGTGGCCGCGGGACGCCTACACCGGGTGTATCAGGGCGCTTATGCCGTGGGCCATCGACTGCTCGATCGTCGAGGGCGCCTGATGGCGGCGGTTCTCGCCTGTGGTCCAGAGGCTGTCCTCTCCCACCGGTCAGCCGCATCTCTGCACGGGATCCTCGAAGACTCCCGGAACCGCGTGGACGTCATCGCGCCCAACCGGCGCGGACGTTCCCCCGATGGGATCGCTGCACATCGGGATGGGACTCTCGCCCCTGCCGATCGAGTGGTCATCGACGGGGTTCCTTGCACGAGCCTCGCTCGTACGCTGCTGGACCTCGCCTCCACGCAGTCGTCGAGCACGCTGCGCTATGCCGTCACTCAAGCCGAAGTCGAGAAGATTTTCGATCTTGCAGAAGTCGTTGAGTTGCTCGAGCGCAGCAGGGGCCGGCGTGGGGTAGCTCGGCTCCGCCTGGCAATCGAGCTTCACGATCCTCAGAAACAGGAGGCAAAGCTCGAGCTCGAGAAGAGGCTCCTGCGGTTGTTCAAGCGTTCGGCGCTACCGCGGTTCGAGGTCAACGGACACCTCGTAGTGAATGGCATTTCGATGATGCCGGACTTCCTTTGGCGGGATGCCCGCCTGATCGTCGAAGCTGACGGCCGCCGCGTCCACGGCACCGCCACTGCCTTTGAGAAGGATCGCCTGCGCGATCAGCACCTCGCCGTGGCCGGATGGACAGTCATCCACGCGACCTGGTACCAAGTCACGAACCAACCCGAACGCCTCATCCAGACGCTGCGAACCCTGTTGTCCCGCCCCTCTCCCCGCTGACGGGACGAAAGTACCCCTATATGTAGGGAAATCGTCCCGTCGGCGGCTGGATGGCCTGGGGCGCTTCTACTTCTTCCGCGGCTTCGGCGGCAGCGGGGGGAAGAGGCCGGCGTTGTAGTCGGCGGTTTCGAGGAAGCTGGGACGGCGGATCTTCTTGCGGAGGGTGTTGAGGGTGCGGGGGTAGCGGCCGAGGTCGTAGGGGTTGCCGGCGCCGAAGCCCTGGTAGTAGACGAGCATCCGCACGCGCGGGTGGCGGACGGTCCAGGCGATCACCTGCTTGACCCAGCGCGGGTCGTCCACTTCGGAGACCGCCCACTCGGTCATCGCCACCGGCATCCCCCGCCACTGCTTGCCGGCGTAGAAGCGGTTGAGGTCTTTCCAGACCGGATACTGCGAGTAGAAGTCGGTGCCGACCCAGTCGACCCAGCGCCGGCCCGGCCAGTAGTTGCCGGGAAAGTTGCCTTTGACGCGGGGGGAGCCGCCCGGAAGCGGGCTCCAGACGACGCTCACCGGCGCCGCCGGCAGTTCGGTCGGCGGCGGGCCCTTGGTACGGTTGACCGGCGGCAGGCCGATTTCGGCCAGCGTCGCGTTGACCCCTTCCAGGCTCTGGCCGCCGCGGACGATGGCGGAGATGCGGCGGAAGGCCTGCTTGTACCAGCCGGTCGTGTGTTCGCCGCCGCGCTGGTTTCCTTCGCAGTCGACCGCCGTCCAGCCGTTGAGGCAGCGGTTGGGCTCGCCGAGCGGGCGGATGTAGGCCGGCAGGCCCTTGCTGGCGAAGAAGGCGTTCAGCTGCAGCAGGTAGTCGTCGCCCGCCCCGAGGGCGATCTGCTGCGGGGTGATCAGCTCCGCCAGCGTCTGGTCGTCGGCGGTGGAGATGTGGAGGATCGGCCGCGTCGCCGTTTCCCGCCAGCGTTCGTAGGCCTCGTTGAGGCTGTTGCCCCAGGGGTGGAAGGTCTGCAGCAGCGCCGGGTGCTTGCCCGTCAGTTCCGCGAACTGGTTGAACTCCGCGGTGGTTCCGCGGTCGCTGACCCCGAGGAAGACGTTCGGCTTCGGCGGCACCAGCGAGACCGCCGCGGCTCGGGCGGGGACGGCGAGCGCGCAGAGTGCGACTAGGACGGCGAGCCAAAGTCGCCGCCTCGTGTTCCTCCTAGCTGCTCTCCAGTACATCGCTCATCCTTCGCGGTTCGACGCCGAGGGCCTGCGCGTCGGCCGGCCCTCGCGCGCTGGTCATCGAGACCTCCATCAGCTCGGCCTCCTCCCAGGTCGCGAACACGGCCTCGCCGAAGAGGTTGCGCAGCGCGATCAGCCCCAGGCGCACGAAGGGCAGCGGCATGTGGACCAGCGGCCGCGGGCGCCCGGCGGCGCGGCTGACCAGGTCGGACATCTGGTCGTAGGTGAGCGTTTCCGGCCCCGCCAGCTCGTAGCGCCGCGTCTGCTCCCCCTCGCGCCGCCCGAGCGCCAGGGCGCCGGTCACGCAGCGCGCCACGTCATCCGCCCAGATCGGCTGGAACCGCGCCTGCCCCTCGCCGGAGACCGGCAGCACCGGCAGGAATGAGAAGCGGCGCAGCAGGGTGATCCAGGGGTCGCTGTGGTCGTAGACGATCGAAGGGGCGAAGACGGTCGAGGGCAGCGGCGAGGAGAGAACGGCCTGCTCGGCCAGCCACTTGGCGCGGAAGAACCGCGTCCGCTGCGCCGCCTGGGCGTCGAGGGCACTGAAGAAGTGGAAGCTCTCGACCCCGCTGCGCTCGGCCGCCCGCAGCAGCCGCACCGTCGCCAGGCCGTTCAGCTCCTCGATCCGCTTCGGCGGCTGGTCGCGGATCGATGCCGCCAGGTGGACCACCCGGTCGACCCCGCGCAGCGCCTGGCGCACCAGGTAGGGGTCCGACATCTCGCCGAGGTCGCCGAGCGCGATCTGCACGTCGACCCGCCGCGGCCCAAGCCGCCGCGGCTCCCGCACCAGGCAACGCACCTCCTCGCCCTGCTCCAACAGCAGCGGCAGCAGGCGCGACCCGATGCTTCCAGTGGCCCCCGTCAGCAGCAGCATGTCCGCATCATCCCTAAAATGTGCGCTTGCGCTTGACCGGGGCCCCCGGCAGGCACCGGAAATACGAGCTAGGAGAACTTGCCCGAATGACCTACGTCATCGCTGAGCCGTGCATAGGCCAGAAGGACAACTCGTGCGTCGAGGTTTGTCCCGTCGACTGCATCCACCCGACGCCTGACGAGGCCGATTACGACAACGTCGAGCAGCTCTACATCGATCCCGACGAGTGCATCGACTGCGACGCCTGCGTCGAGGCCTGCCCGGTGGACGCTTGCTTCGCCGAGGATCAGCTTCCGGCGGAGTGGGCGAAATACGCCGAGATCAACGCCAACTACTTTAAGAACCAGGCTGCTTAGTTGGTAGGGGAGGGGGCGGGTGCCCCTCCCCAGAGACCGTCGCGCAGCTGATCGTGTTGCCGGGCGCCGATGTGGTCTCAGGAGCCTCTGGGGAGGGGCACCCGCCCCCTCCTACGATCGGCTGCTTTCGTTCAGTAGCCCGTCGGGTGGCGAGCGGTGAAAGGCCCACTCGCTTGCGCCTTTAGAGATTTGTGCCAGCGGGGGCCGGTGCCGTTGGTCGTGCCTGCCGTGTCCCAGCGGAGGCCCGCGATGATTGCGTAGGCGTGGCCGCCGTTGGCGTAGACCGTGATCCAGCGGCCTTTGCCGGCGCTGCCCCAGCCGGCTAGGGAGCCGGAGGGCATCGGGGTGTCGATCAGGCTGCCGCCGTGGAGGGCGAAGCTGACCGCGCCGGAGCAGTCGTAGCCGGCGTCCCACCAGCGGCCGTGGCCGCCGCCGTAGATGTAGGGCTTGGTGCGGATCTTGTTCGCCGCGGCGATCACCTTTTTCACCGCAGGAGGTGCGTCGGCGGGCGCGATCGCACGGCCTCGGACGAGGATCGCCTTGCCGGGCGGCGCGGTTGGAGTTTCGACTTCGGGGGTAGTCGTAGAGACCCCACCCGGGGTTTCTGCCTGGACCGGGGCGGACACGGCAAGCAAGGCCGCTACCAGGGCCAGAACAGCTATGGGGATGCGCAGGGCGGGCACTTTTCCCGCCCCAAGGGCGTTCTTCATTCACTCCTCCTTCGTCGGCCGGCGGGGTTAGCTGTCGGGCTGGCGCTGAAGGAGCCTGCGCCCCCACTCGAAGGTGGGTTAGCCCCAGAAACCTGGGTCCCCCGCTCCTCGGCTTATCTGAGCCGAGGATTAGGCGTTTGTGTGCAAATCCTAACCTGGCAGGATGGCGGAAGTTTCGCTTCTGGGTGTGCGCTTCATCACTCTGGGCACTCGCCAGGCGGGCGAGGCGCCTACTGGACGACCGGCAGCGGGGTGCCGCTGACCGGCGGCGCTTCCGCCGCGTTCGGCGTCGCCTGCAGCACCGGCAGCTCCTGCGGCGTCGAGGCGACGATGCCCCGCGCCGCCTGGCGGATCGCCTGCGAGGCCGGGGCGTCGGGCTCGGCGATGACCAGCGGCGTGCCGTTGTCGGCGTGCTCGCGCAGCGGCTCGGAGAGCGGCACCTTGCCCAACAGCGGCACGTCGAGCTCGTCGGAGAGCAGCTGGCCGCCGCCCTCGCCGAAGATCGTGAAGCGTTCGCCGTCGGGCGTGGTGAAGCCGGACATGTTCTCGATCACCCCGAGGATCTCGAGGTCGAACTTCTTCGCCATCTCGGCGCCGCGGTGGGCGACCGACTGCGCCGCCGGCTGCGGCGTCGTGACGACCAGGAACTTCGCCTGCGGCAGCAGCTGGGCCAGGGTCATCGAGACGTCCCCGGTCCCCGGCGGCAGGTCGAGCAGCAGGTACTCGAGCTCGTCCCAGGCGACGTCCTCGAGGAACTGCTGGATCGCCTTGTGCAGCATCGGGCCGCGCCAGACGACCGCGGAGTTCTCCTCGACGAAGAAGCCGATCGACATCACCTTCACTCCGCTGGGCGACTCCAGCGGCAGGATCTTCCGCTCCCCGTTGACCTCCGGTTTGCGGTTGACCCCGAGCATGCGCGGGATCGAGTAGCCGTAGACGTCGCAGTCGAGCGCCCCGGCCGGGTGGCCTTCGGCGGTCAGCGCCGCGGCCAGGTTGGCGGTCATCGTCGACTTGCCGACGCCGCCCTTGCCGGAGGAGACGCAAATTACGTTCTTCACCTTCGCCAGCGCGCCCTGCGGCAGCTTGCCGCGGCCGAGCGTCTGCTGCAGCTGCCCTTTCTCCTCGTCGGAGAGGACGTCGAAGCCGACCGCCACCTCGGTCACGCCTTCGAGCTGGGAGACGTTCTGGGCAACGGCCTGTTCGAAGTGGGAGCGGATCGGGCAGCCGGCGGTGGTCAGCGAGACCACGACCTCGACCCGGCCGCTGTCCTTGACCTCGATCGAGCGGACCATGCCCAGCTCGACGATCGAGCGCCGCAGCTCGGGGTCGATGACGGCGCGAAGCTTCTCGGTTATCTGGTCTTCGGTGGGGAGTGGCATCGGCTCGATTCTCGCAAAGGCGTTGGTTCGGGGCGGGGAGGGGGGAGAGTTTTCGCCGCCCAGCCCTTGGACCTCCGTACGCAATTGAGCGAAGGAGGACCGATGTCAGGGACGAGACTTGCCGTGGGGAGAAGCGTCGCGCTGGGGCTGCTGCTGGCCCTCAGCCTGCTGCTGTTCGCGGCTGCCAGGGCGGAGGCGGGGAAGTACGCGGTCGCCCAGTGCGGCTGGTACGCCGGCGCCGACGCGAGCTGGGCCGACACCACCGGCGGCGCCAAGTTCCGCTCCGACTCCTACTGCGTCCCGCCCGGCGGCGACCCCTTCGCCGGCGTCCACCTCAAGAGCCTCACCCGCGAGGGACAGGGGACCGTCTCCGGCACCCGCTTCGCCCGCTGGCGCTGGACGGCGCCGCTCGGCGCCGGCATCACCGCCGTGCGCGGGACCTGGTGGCACGCCCTCCACGACGGGATCGAGCAGCGGCTCGGCGTCGACGCCGGCAGGGGCTTCGAACCCTTCCTCAGCGCCGCTGCCACCGACACGACCCTGCGCGAATTCAGCAAGGGGTTCCCGACGCCCGTCCCGGCCTTCGAAGACCGTCTCCTCTGCGCGCGGGCGGAAAGCAAGTGGTGCTCGCTGGAACAGGGTTCGTGGTCGGCGCTGCGCGGCCTGACGATCACGGTCCAGGACGATCACGCGCCCGACGTCGGCGTCGGCGGCGACCTGGTCGGCGGCGGCTGGCGCCGCGGCAACCAGGACGTCGCGGTCTGGTCGGCCGACCTCGGCGGCGGCGTCCGCTTCGCCGAGAGCTTCCTCGACGGCACCCGGATCGGATCCAGCGAGCACGCCTGCGCGAAGGCGTTGGTCGGCGGCGAGTGGCGGGCGACGGCGATGCGGCCGTGCCCGAACGAAGCCCTCGTCCACCAGGGGGTCAACACGACCGTCTTCGGCGACGGCTCCCACCAGGTCCTGGCCTGCGCCACCGACTTCGCCGAAAACCGTCGCTGCACCTCCGTCTACACGGTGCGGATCGACAACAACCCGCCCGTCCACCCGAAGGCGGTCGCCCTCGCCGGCGGCGAGGCCTGGCGCCGCGTCAACGACTTCGACCTCGGCTGGGAGAACCCGGACCAGGGAGCGGCCAGCCCGATCGCCGGCGCCTCCTGGCGCCTCGTCGGCAGCGCCGGCTACGACAGCGGGGTCAAGTTCGCCGCCGGGCGCGACCGCCGCGGCCTCGCCAACCTCTCCGTGCCCTCCGCCGGCACCTACTCGCTGCAGCTCTGGCTGCGGGACGAAGCCGGCAACGAGGCGCCGAGCTCGGCGGTGACCATGCCGCTGCGCTTCGACGACGTCGGTCCCGAGCTGGCGTTCGCGACCGCGCAGCCCGAGGGGCAGGTGGTGGCGGAGGTCGCCGACGCCCACTCGGGTCCCGCCTCGGGTCAGATCCTCTACCGACGCGTCGACGCCGACCGCTGGACCGAGCTGCCGACGAAGCTGGTGCCGGGCGGAGCCGCCGGCGAGGGCGCCCTCCTCGCACCGATGCCGCAGCTCGACACCGGCACCTTCGTCTTCCGCGCCGACGCGGAAGACGCCGCCGGCAACACCGCCTCGACCTCGCTCCGCGCCGACGGGACCCAGATGGCGATCCGCCGGGTGCCGCCGCCCCGCGTCCCGAAGGCGAAGTCGCGGCTCTTCGCGCGGCTCCGCGGAGGCCACGGCCGGGGCGACTCGCTCACCGTCCCCTTCGGAGCCCCGGCGCTGATCAGCGGCCGGCTCACCCGGGCCGCCGAAGGCGCCGGCCTCGGCGACCGCGAGATCCGGGTCGTCGCCCACCCTTCGCGCGGAGCCCTGGTTCCGATCGGGGTCGCAACGACGAGGACCGGCGAGGAGGGGGGCTTCGAGCTGCGGCTGCCGCCGGGACCCTCGCGGCGGGTCACCGTCAGCTTCGCCGGCGACGGCGGCCTCGAGGCGGCGAGCCGGCCGGGCCTGGAGCTGAGGGTGCGCAGCGGTGTCTCCCTTCGCGTCGCCCCGCAGAGCCTGCGCACGGGGCAGGCGCTCCGCCTCTCCGGCAAGGTCCTCAGTCGCGGCGCGCCGATCCCCCGGCGGGGCAAGCTGGTCGCGATCCAGTACCTGGAGCAGGCGACCCACCGCTGGCGCCCGGTGCTCGTCACCCGCACCGACCATCACGGCCGCTTTCGCGCCCACTACCGCTTCCGCTACGTCAGCGGCAAGGCGGCGATCCGGCTTCGCGCCACCGCCCTGGCGGAGGAGCGCTGGCCCTACGCGCCGGGATCGTCCGCCCCGCTGACGGTCCGGGTGAAGGGGAGCTAGGGTTCGGGCCATGTCGCAAGCGACCCTTCACACCAGTGCCGGGGCGATCGTGCTCGAGCTTCACGACGAGGACGCGCCGAAAACCGTCGAGAACTTCCGCAAGCTCTCCGCCGACGGGTTCTACGACCAGCTCGTCTTCCACCGGGTGATCCCGGACTTCATGATCCAGGGCGGCTGCCCCGAGGGCAGCGGCCGGGGCGGGCCGGGGTACACCTTCGAGGACGAGATCAACGACCACAAGGTCGTGCGCGGGGCGCTGGCGATGGCCAACGCGGGGCCGAACACCAACGGCTCCCAGTTCTTCATCGTCACCACCGGCGCGGCGCCGTGGCTCGACGGCAAGCACACCGTCTTCGGCGAGGTGATCGACGGCATGGACGTCGTCGACGCGATCGAGTCGGTCCCGACCGACGCCGGCGACAAGCCGCTGGAGCCGCAGACGATCGAACGCGTCGAGCTCGACGAGAGTTAGGCGGCCTCGCGCCGCTCGCGGCGGCGGCGCAGCGCCTCGCCGGGTCGCCAGAGGCTGACCAGGCCGGCGACCAGGGTGACGAGGAAGATCTGGCCGAGCATCATCTCCAGGCCGGAGATCATCCGCCCCGGCTGCCCGCCGGGGACGAGGTCGCCGTACCCGGTCGTGGTCAGCGTCGTGTAGCTGAAGAAGATGAAGTCGCTGCCGCTGGGATGGGCCACCTCTTCGAAGAAGGGACCGCCCTGGATCCGGTCGATCGTCCCGTAGGCGAAGGTGAAGAGGATCCCGAGGACGGTGTAGACGCTGATCGCGCCGAGGATCGTCCGCGAACCGACTTCGGCGCTGGAGACGACTCGCCACAGCACCGCGGTCATCGCCACCGCCAGCAGGCAGATCTGGATCACCGAGGCGATGTTGAGAAGGGTCGTCTCGTCGGTCGCGGCGGCGGCCACCGCGAAGGCGATCGTCAGCGCCGAGAGCCAGAGGGAGGCGCGGACGGCCCCCGCCCTGACGTGGGAACTGACCAGGGCGACGACCGAGGTGAGGCTCGTCGCCAGGATCAGCACGACCGCCGACCAGCCGCGGTTGCCCAGCAGCGAGGCGAGGACGTAGGTGAGCAGGACCAGGACCAGGACGAGCCCGAACGCGTCCCTCACTCTCTCGGCGCGCTGCCGCCAGACGTCGCGACGGTCGGCGTGCCTGCCGGCGTTCTCCATGGCTTGCTCGTTCGTTCGCGCGGGCCGGTTTCCTGCCGCGAACGCCCCATGAGCGGAGGGGGTGGGATTCGAACCCACGAGACCGCTTACGCGGCCTAACGGCTTTCAAGGCCGCCGCATTCAACCGCTCTGCCACCCCTCCAGAGCGCTCAGGCTCGCTCGCATTGATTGTATGCAGGGGGTGCGCAGGTTGCTCATCCTCGCCTCGGCGATGATCTTCTTCGACGTCGCCTTCTTCGCGGCGATCGCACCCCTGCTCCCGGAGTACGTCGACCAGCTCGGGCTGACCAAGGCCGAAGCTGGGGTCCTCTCCGCCGCCTACGCGGCCGGGACGCTCTTGGGCTCGCTGCCGGCCGGTTTCGTCGCCAGCCGCGTGGGGCCGAAGAGGACGGTCATCGCGGGGCTGCTCCTGCTTGGCTGCGCCAGCTTCGTCTTCGGCTTCGCCAACGACATCGCGCTGCTCGACGGCACCAGGTTCGTCCAGGGGATCGCAGGCGCTCTGATCTGGTCGGGCGCCCTCACCTGGCTGATCACGGCCTCGCCCGAGGAGAGGCGGGGCTCGGTCATCGGCGCCGCCCTCGGGACCGCGATCGCCGGGGCGCTGCTCGGCCCCGCCTTGGGCGCGGTGGCCGGCGCGATCGGGACCGAGCCGGTTTTCAGCTCCGTCCTGGTGATCACGATCCTCCTCTCGATCGCCGCCTCGCGGTTGCCGGAGTCGCGGACCCCGGAGCGCCAGAGCCTGGGCGAAGTGATGGCGACCCTAGTCAGCCCCCCGATCCTCAAGTCCGCCGCCTTCGTGGCCGTTCCTTCGGTGATGTTCGGGGCGATCGAGGTGCTAGTGCCGCTGCGGATCGACGAGCTCGGTGGAAGCCACGGGCTGATCGCCGGCGGGTTCATCGTCGGAGCAGCGCTCGAGGCGGCCTTGGCGCCGCTGGCCGGGCGTATCTCCGATCGGGTCGGTCGGCGCCTGCCGTATGTGGTCGGGCTCTCGATCTGCGCGGGAGCGATGGTCGCGATCGCCTTGGCGGCGACCCTGGGCGCGGTTCTCGCCGGCTTGATCGTCACCTCGCTCGGCGCCGGGCTCTGTTTCGCCCCGGCGCTGACGCTGATCTCCGACGTCGCCGAGGCGAGCACCCTGCACCAGGGCTTCGCGGCCGGAGTCTCCAACATGGCCTGGGCCTCGGGGCAGGTGATCGGCGGTGTCGGGGGAGGCGTGGTCGCCAGCCTCACTGGCAATGCGGTGCCAAGCATCGCGATCACGCTCCTGTTGACGATCACCGTCGTCTATGCCTTCCGGGCTATGCCCGCGGAGGCCGAGCCGCATCCGGCGACGGGCTAGCAGGGCTCGACTCGATGGCACGGCGGCGCCGGGTGGCGAGCGGCGAATGGGCCAACTGGGCGGGCGACCAGCGCTGCCGTCCCGCGAAGCTGGCCCGGCCCCGCGGCCGGGACGAGCTGGCAGAGGCGATCGCCGCGGCTGCGGAGGCCGGGCAGAAGGTCAAGGTCGCCGGCTCCGGCCACTCGTTCACCGAAGCGGCGATGACCGAAGGGCTGATGATCGACCTCGCCGGACTCGGCGGTGTGCTCGACGCCGACCCCGCTTCGGGCCTGGTCAAGGTCGGCGGCGGCACCGTGCTCGCCGACCTCAACCAAGAGCTGGCGGCGCTGGGACTGGCGATGGAGAACCTCGGCGACATCGACCGGCAGACGATCGCGGGGGCGATCTCCACCGGCACCCACGGCACCGGCGCCCGCCTGCGCAACATCTCGGCCCAGGTGCAGGGGATCGAGTTGGTTCTGGCCGACGGCAGCGTCCGTCACCTCAGCGCCGCAACCCACGCGGAGCTGCTGCGGGCGGCTCGGGTCGGGCTGGGGGCGCTTGGCGCGATCGCCGCCGTCACCCTGCGCTGCGTTCCCGCCTTCACCCTGCTGCGGGTCGACGCGTCGCACCCGCGCGAAGAGGTGCTCGACAGCTTCGCCGAGCGGGCCGAGGCTCACGAGCACTTCGAGCTCTTCACCTTCCCCTACGCCGACGGGGCGCTGGTGCTGGAGCGCAACCGCACCGAAGAGGCCGCGCGCCCGCGCGGCCGCGGCGCCGCCTACCTCAACGACGTCGTCCTCGAGAACTGGGCGCTGGGGGCGCTGGCCGGGACCGGCAAGGCGCTGCCGCGGACGATCCCGGCGCTCTCGCGGCTGGCCGGGCGTCTTGCCTCCGGCAGCCGCACCAGCGACCGCAGCGACCGGGTCTTCGCCAACGAGCGCCGGGTGCGGTTCACCGAGATGGAGTACGGGGTGCCGCGCGAGGCCGGGCCGGAGGCGGCGCGGCGGGTGATCGAGTGGGTGCGCTCGAACCGCTACCCGGTCTTCTTCCCGATCGAGATGCGGGTCGCCGCCGGCGACGACGCCTTCCTCAGCCCCTCGCACGAACGCGACACCGTCTACATCGCCGTCCACCAGTACCGGGGGATGGAGTGGCGACCCTACTTCGAGGCGGTCGAGGCGATCATGGACGACTACGACGGCCGCCCCCACTGGGGCAAGCGCCACTTCCAGACCGCCGCGACCCTGGCGCCGCGCTACCCGGAGTGGGAAAAGTTCCAGCGAGCTCGCGACGAGCTCGACCCCGGCCGCGTGTTCGCCAACGAGTACACGGAACGGGTTCTAGGGTCCTAGCCGCCGACGGGACGATTTCCCTCCATATAGGGGTACTTTCGTCCCGTCGGCTTAGGGGAAGGTTTTTCCCTCGCCGCGGTAGGTGGGGACCTCGTCGACGATCGCGTCGCCTTCGACCAGGTAGAGGGTGTCGAAGTGCTCGCAGAGCTCGCCGGCTTTGGCGTGCCGGAGGTAGACCCGGTCGCCGACGTCGAGGTTGCCGGCCGCCTCTCCGAGCAGTGGCGTCTGCACCTCGCCGGCGCCCTCCTCCTCGTCGAAGCGGAGGCCCTCGGGCAGCCAGGGAGCCGGCAGGCGCCCGGGGTTGCCGGGACCGGAGGCGAGGTAGCCGCCGCCGAGCGCCGTCGCCACCCACTCCGACGGCTTGCGGGTGACCGGCAGGGCGAAGGCGGCGGCGGGGGTGAGGCTGAAGCGGCTGTAGTGGTCGAAGAGGACCGGTGCGTAGAACCCCGAGCCGGTGGTCACCTCGGTCACCGCCTCCTCGGCCGCGGTGAATTCGAGGCTGCCGGTGCCGCCGCCGTTGACGATCTCCAGCTCGACGAACTCGCTCAGGGCGGCGACGACCGCAGCCCGCCGCTCGGCCACCTCGGAGGCCGAGCGCTTCTGCATGAAGCGGATCGCGGCGCCGCGCAGGCGCTGCCCCGGAGGCAGGTCGCCGACCCCGGAGATCTGCCCCTCGTAGGCCATCAGCGCGTCGAGTTCGATCTGCGGCCGCTTCTCGATCTCCCGCGCCAACGCCACCGCCTGCTCGACCGAGTGGATCGGCGAGCGCTTCGGCCCGATCTTGACCCGGCCGCCCAGCCACCACCAGCTGGCGTCGACGTCGATGCAGACCCGCAGCGGCGGCGCCCCCTTGCCGAGGACCGACTCGATCATCTCCAAATGTCGGACGCAGTCCACCATCACGATCGGCGCCCCCTCCGGGTTGGCAGCCGAGCGCAGCGCCAACTCCTCCAGCGCGCCCAGGTCGGCGGTCGGATAGGCGAGCAGCAGATCCTCGAACCCCTGCTCGGCAAGCCACAGCGTCTCCGGCAGCGTGTAGGTCATCAGCCCCCGGAAGCGCTCGTCCCGCCCATGGATCGTCTCCATCAGTGCCCGGCAGCGAACCGACTTCGAAGCCACCCGCACGTTCTTGCCGCCGCTCCGCTCGAGCATCGAGTCGGCGTTCCCCCACATCGCCTCGAGGTCGATGAACGCAAACGGCGCCTCGACCTCCGCGAAGACCCGCTCGTAGCGCTCGTGGGTCTGGGGTGGGAGAGGCACGGCGGCAGCCTATCCCCGCGATCCCCCGTCAGTACCTACAATCGTTCGTAGCGCGGCGCGCAAACGTGGAGAGGTGGCCGAGTGGCTGAAGGCACTCGCCTGCTAAGCGAGTAGGGGGCGCAAGCTCTCTCGAGGGTTCGAATCCCTCCCTCTCCGTTGAGGAGGGGGACATGGAGTTGAAGGACATCTTGGCTCTTGCGATTGCCGCGGTGGGGGCTGTTGTCGCCCTGGGATCGCTCCTCCAGGCGACCGTCGAGTACGTCAAGCGGGGCCGGATGGAACGTCTACAGATCTTCTTCGAGCTCCGGCGTCGCCTCAAGGAGCCGGAGCTCGCCCGCGTCGCCGAGCTGATCGACGAAGCAAAGGCCTCCCGCCCTTCCAAGGAGACCGAGATCGCCGAACTCAGGTTGAGTCGGATCCCGCTGCGGACCAAGCGGGACTACCTCGGCCTCTTCGAGGAGGTTGGACTGGCAATGGAACGAAAATTGATCGAGCCGGACGTCGCCCACTACATGTTCGGCTACTACGCGCTCCACTGCGCGACCTGTGATGCCTTCTGGGTTGGGGTCAGCCGGGGCAATCCCTATTGGACGCGCTTCTTCGACTTCTGCAAGGCGATGGAAGCAGTGAGCAAGGCATTCGGTGGAGAGGCCGAGCAGGAAATCTCATCTTCCTTTCTGCGACTGCCGGGAGCCGTCGGGGAGCGTGCTCCCGGTTCGGCGGAAGGACAGAAGGTGACGGTGCGAATCCCCCCGGTCCTGCGGGTGAAAGCGGACGGACTCGCTGAGGTGGACGTTCGCGCGGAGACGGTTGCCGAGGCTCTCTTGGGGCTGGTCGGAATGTTTCCCGAGCTGCGCTGGCAGATCTTCTGCAGGGGGACGGATCTCGAGACGGGTGAGTTGGCGATACCTCGCTTCCTGAACGTCTACTACGACGACGAGAGCATCGATGTCCTGGACGGCCTCGAGACGCCGGTGGCCAACGAAGGCACGATCGTCCTGCTCCCGAATTCTGCCGGCGGCTGATTCGTCGAGCTCCGGTAGGCCGAGGCTTTCGCCGCGTCCCTCTACAGTCACCGAGATGCACAGGATGCGCGACCTCGATTCCGCCCACCTCGGGCGCCGCACCAAGATCATCGCCACGGTCGGCCCGGCGAGCTGGGCGCCGGAGGTGCTCGAGAAGCTGGTCGCGGCCGGGGCCGACGTCTTCCGGCTCAACTTCTCCCACGCGGGGCAGGAGCGGCAGGCGGAGACGATCGGGGCGATCCGGGCGGCGGCGGAGCGGGTCGGGCGCGAGGTGGCGATCCTCGGCGACCTGCCCGGGCCGAAGCTGCGGATCGGCTCGCTGCGCGACGACGTTGCCGAGCTGGAGACCGGGATGCACGTGACGCTGACGCCCGAGCAGGTGGAGGGCGACCGGGGCACGATCCCGGTCCAATGGGCCGGGGTCTCGGATCTGTGCGAGGACCAGCTCGTCTACCTCGCCGATGGCGCGATCCGGCTGCGGGTCGGCGACGCCGAGGACGATGGCGTCGGCGCCGAGGTCGAGGTGGGGGGGACGCTCTCCTCCCACAAGGGGATGAACATCCCCGGCGGCGTCGACCTGCCGGCGACGACCGGCGTCGACCTCGGCTGGGTCGAGTTCGCGGTCGAGAACGGCGTCGACCTGCTGGCGGTCTCCTTCGTCTCCAACGCGGCCGACCTGGAGCCGGTCTCGGCGCGACTGAAAGAGCTCGGCTCGCGAATCCCGGTGATCGCCAAGATCGAGCGCCAGCAGGCGGCGGCGAACGTCGAGGAGATCGTCCGCGCCGCCAGCGGCGGGATCATGGTCGCCCGCGGCGACCTCGGGATCGAAGTGCCGCTGGAGCAGCTGCCGGTCGAGCAGAAGCGTCTGATCCGCGCCGCCGGCATGGTCTCGAAACCGGCGATCACGGCGACGCAGATGCTGGCCTCGATGGTGACGGAGCGGCGCCCGACCCGGGCCGAGGTGACCGACGTCGCCAACGCGATCTACGACGGGACCGATGCGGTGATGCTCTCCGAGGAGACCGCGGTCGGCCACAACCCGATCGAGGCGGTGGAAGTGATGGACCGGATCGCGCGGGCGACCGAGCCCGACCTTCCCTACGCCGAGTGGCTGTTCCGCCGCACCGACCAGGCAACCCAGGACGTCGCCGACTCGGTCGCCCAGAGCGCCGTCGGCGCCGTCTACCGGCTGGGGCTGAAGGCGCTCGTCGTCCCGACCAACACCGGCCGCACCGCCCGCCTCGTCTCCGCCCACCGGCCCGACGTGCCGGTGCTCGCGGTCTCCCCATATATAGAGACGGTGCGGCGGGTCTCGCTGCTCTTCGGCATCACCGCGGTCCAGAGCGACTTCGGGACCGAGCTGCGCAGCCTGCTCGGCCACTGCGCCGGGGAGGCGGCCAAGCACGGGATCGCCGCGCCGGGGGACCTTGTCGCGATCACCGCCGGGCTCGACGGCCAGGAACTCGGCACGAACCTGTTCGAGGTCCATAGGGTGCCGGAGCTATGAGCGCGGCGGCGAGATTGGAGCGGGAGGGGGAGCTGGCGACGATCGTGCTCGACAGCCCGCCGCTCAACCTCTTCGACCAGCGGATGATCGACGACCTGCGGGCGGCGATCGACACGGTCGCGGCAGACCCCCCGCGGGCGCTGCTGATCCGGGCCGAGGGCCGGGCCGTCTCCGGCGGCGTCGACGTCCACGTCTTCGCCGGGCTGACTCCCGGGCAGGGGAGCGAGCTCTGGGCCGACCTGCTGGAGATGATCGACAAAGTCGAAACGCTGCCGGCGCCGGTCGTCTTCGCCGCCCACGCGCTGACCCTGACCGCGGCCTTCGAGCTGGCGCTCGCCTGCGACCTGATCGTCGCCTCGCCGAAGGCGAAGTTCGGCCTCGTGGAGAAAGTCGTCGGGCTGACCCCGTCGATGGGCGGCACCCAGCGGCTGGCCGAGCGCGCCGGCAGCGGCCGCGCCCGCCACTTCGTGATGTCGGGCGGAATCTTCGACGCCGAGGAGATGGAGCGCTGGGGCGTCGTCAACCTCCTCTTCGAGGACCACGACTTCGCGGCGGCCTCGCGGAAACTGGCGCAGGAGCTGGCCGAAGGGCCGACGAAGGCGCACGCGATGACCAAGCACATCCTCCGCCGCTTCCGCGAAGGCGGGATCCCGGCCGCTGACGAGGCGGTGCGGACCGAAGCGGGCGAGCTCTTCGCCAGCGAGGACCTGCAGAACGCCGTCCGCACCTTCCTCGAGAAGGGCGGCCCCGGGCACGCTAGGTTCCAGGGCCGATGACCGACTTCGACCTGATCGCCAAGGGCATGACCCAGGCGGTGCCTTTCGCCGGCCACCTCGACCTCGAGATCACGAAGGTCGCCGAGGGCGAGGCGACCGTCGTCCTCCCCGACCGGCCGGAGCTGAAAAACCACGTCGGCTCCCAGCACGCAGGCGCCCTCTTCACCGCGGCCGAGACCGCCTCGGGTGCGGCCTTCGTCGGCGCCTTCGCCGAGCGGATGGGGGATGTGACCCCGCTCGCCCGCAGCGCTGAGATCGCCTACGAGAAGATCGCCAACGGGCCGATCACCGCCACCGCCACGCTGGGTGTCGACGCGGCCGAGGCCCTCGCTGCCCTCGACGCCGACGGCAAGGTCGAGTTCCCCTGTGAGGTCGAGCTGAGCGACGGGGACGGCCAGCGGGTCGCCACCGCGACCGTGCACTGGCACGTGCGGCTCAAAGGCTGAGGCGAGCAGCCCTCAAGCGGTGAGGCGCTCGCCCGGCAGGCGCCGGGTCGACCAGAAGGACGCGAGGACGAGCAGGGCGGCGACGAGGAAGGCAAGCTTCAGCGCTTCCAGCTGCGCGTCTTGGTAGTGGCTGACGAGCGAGTCGGCTTCGGGGGCTGGGACCTGCGCCGCGTCGGCCGCTTCGCGGACTTGCGCCGAGGGGACGAAGCTGCCGCCGGCGCTGAGCTGCACCTCGACCTGTTGTTCGACCTTGGCGGAGACCTCGGGATCGTCGGCGATGTTGCCGGTGAAGGCGGTGGCGAGGCCGGTGATCACGATCGCCCCCAGCAGCGCCGTGCCGAGCGACGACCCCAGCTGCTGGGCGGTGTTCTGCAGGCCGCCGGCTTCGCTTCGCTGCTCGTCGCCGATCGCCGACTGGACGACGTTGCCGAGCTGGGAGACGACCAGCCCCATGCCGACGCCGAGGACCCCCATCGCGATCAGGAAGGGGGCGTTGTCGAGCTCGGGCTCGATCGTCCCCATCAACAGCAGCGAGGCGACGAAGACGAGGGCGAGGCCGACGCGGACCAGCAGCCTCGGCGCGAAGCGCGAGGCCAGGCGCGAGCCGACCAGGGCGCTGACGAAGAGGCCGACCGAGGTCGGCAGCATGCGAATCCCGGTTTCCAGCGCGTCGAGCCCCTGGACGATCTGCAGGAACAGCGGGATCGTGAAGAAGATCCCCATCAGGACGAGGTTCTGGGCGAGCAGCATCGAGACCCCGCCGCGCAGCGAGGGGATCTTCAGCAGGTCGAGGCGCAGCAGCGGTTCCTCTCCGCGGGCCTCGCGCCGCCGCTCCCAGGAGGCGAAGCCGGCGAGGAGCAGGCCGCCGGCGGCGAGGACGAACGGGGTCAGCGAGAACCCGAACGGAGTGATCGGCGAGTCATGCGGCGTCAGCCAGCCCCAGTTGCTCGCCTGCAGGACCCCGAAGACGAGGACCGCGAGCCCGCTCGCCGAGAGGACGCTGCCGACCCAGTCGAGGGTCGGCTTGCCGGGGGCGCGCTCGGGCTCGGCCATCATCCGCGTGCCGAGCAGGATCCCGGCGGCGACGATCACCTCGCCGACGAAGACGTAGCGCCAGGAGAAGTCGGTGGTGACCCAACCGCCGAGGATCGGGCCGACGGCGATGCCGGCCCCGGCGACGCCGCCGAGGACGCCGTAGGCGACCGCCCGGTCGCCCTCGCGGTAGGTGCCAGCCACGAGGGCCACCATCGCCGGCAGGACCAGGGCGGCGCCGATCCCCTCGAGGATCGACCAGCCGAACATCAGCGAGGGGACGCTCCAGGAGGCTGCCGTCAGCCCGGAGCCAATCGCGTAGATGACGAGGCCGATCGCGAAGACGCGGCGGCGGCCGAAGATGTCGCCGAGCTTGCCGCCGGTCAGCATCAGCCCGGCCATGACCAGCGCATAGAGGGCGATCACCGACTGGATCGTCGTCACCGTGGTGTCGAAGTCCTCGACCAGCTGGCTGATGGCGACGTTCATCACCGCCTGGTCCAGGACCATCAGGAACTGCGCCGCCGCCAGAACCCCGAGTACCGCCCACTTGGTCACCCGGCCACCCTATGCGCTGGAGGCGGGGGATAGGGTTTGGATAGATGGCCTCGACCGTTGATGCCGCAGCGCCCGCGTCGAGCCCGTCCAGTCCGCCGCAGGCGAAGCTCGTGCTGACGGCGCTGATCGCGGTCGCCGCGGTCGCCAACCTCAACCTCGCGGTCGCCAACGTCGCCCTGCCGGACATCGGCAAGGCCTTCGACGCCAGCCAGACCGGGCTCGACCTCGTCGCCGTCGGCTACTCGCTCGGCCTCGCCGCCTCGGTCCTCTACCTCGGCGCCCTCGGCGACGCCCACGGCCGCAAGCAGATGCTGCTGGCCGGCACCGCGCTGGCGATCCCGGCCTCGCTGGCCGCCGGCTTCGCGCCCTCGATCACCGTCCTCTTCTTCGCCCGCCTCGTCGGCGGCCTCGCCGCCGGGATGGCCTTTCCGACCACGCTGGCGCTGATCACCGCACTCTGGAGCGGGCCGGAGCGGACCAAGTCGATCGCGCTCTGGTCGGCACTGGGCGGCGGGATCTCGGCCCTCGGGCCGCTCGTCTCCGGCGCTCTGCTCGAGCACTTCGACTGGGACTCGGTCTTCTTCGTCACCCTGCCGCTGGCCGCCGTCGCCCTCTACCTCGCCTGGCGCTACGTCCCCGCCCACGTCAACGAGACCTCCGAGCGGGTCGACAACCTCGGCGGCATCCTCTCGGTGCTGATGGTCGCCGCCCTCGTCCTGGCGATCAACTTCGCGCCGGTGCCGGGAGCGGGAGCCGCGGCGGCCGGGCTCGGCCTCGTCGCCCTCGCCGCGATCGTCGCCTTCGTCGTCCGCCAGCGCCGTGCCAGGTCGCCGCTCTACGACCTCGAGGTCGCCGGCCGCCGCGTCTTCTGGGTCGCGGCCTGCGCCGGGATCATCGTCTTCGGCTCGCTGATGGCGGCGATGTTCATCGGCCAGCAGTACCTGCAGAACGTGCTGGAGTACTCGACCCTCGACGCCGGCCTGGCGATCCTGCCGGGGGCGATCGGGATGGTCCTCGTCGCGCCCCGCTCGGCGCAGCTGGTCGAGACCAAAGGGGCGCGCTTCACCCTGCTGCTCGGCTACGCCTTCTGCCTCCTCGGCTTCGTGGTGATGCTGCTGCTCTGGGACGAGAGCGCCCCCTATTGGCATATCGGCCTCGGCTACCTGCTGATCGGCGTCGGCGTCGGCTTCGCCGGCACCCCGGCCTCGCACTCGCTGACCGCCTCGGTGCCGGTGCACCGGGCCGGGATGGCCTCGGCGACGGCGGACCTGCAGCGCGATTTCGGCGGCGCGATCATGCAGTCGATCCTCGGCGCCCTGCTCACCGCCGGCTACGCGGCGGCGGCGGCCTCGGCGGTCGCCTCGGCCCCCCACTCGGTCTCGACCAGCGTCGAAGGCGAGCTGACCAAGTCCTTCTCGAGCGCCGCCGCGGTGGCCGAACAGCACCCCCGCTACGCCGAGTCGATCGTCGAAGGCGCGCGGGGAGCGTTCCTCCAGGGCGACGCCTGGGCCTACGTCGCCGGGATCGTCGCGATCTGCCTCGGCGCCCTGCTCGTCGCCACCCGCTTTCCCGACCACGAGGGAGAGAAGAAGCTGCTTGCGGCCTACGCCAAGGAAGACGGAACCGCGCAAAACGGGTAGGGGGCTCCTGAAACCGACGAAAGGGAGCAAGGATGGCGACTAGGGGCGGCACGGCGGAGTGGCTGGGCGATCTCAAAAGCGGCAGCGGCACGGTCGAAGTGGGGGAGGGCGTCTTCAAGGGCAGCTACTCCTTCAGCTCCCGCTTCGAGGAGGGGGAGGGGACGAACCCCGAGGAGCTGATCGCCGCCGCGCACGCCAGCTGCTTCGCGATGGCCCTCAGCCTCGTCCTCAGCGAAGCCGACCACCCGCCCGAGTCGATCCGCGCCCGGGCCGGGGTCCAGCTCCGCATCGTCGACGACCTGCCGACCCTGGCCAAGATCGACCTCGACGTCGAGGGCGCCGTCCCCGGCATCGACGAGGACGCCTTCCGCTCCTACGCCGAGAAAGCCAAGACCGGCTGCCCCGTCTCCCGCGCCCTCGCCGGCGTCCCCGAGATCAACCTCGACGCCCGACTCGCCTAAAACCGCCCGGCATCCTTTAATCTCGTCCTTCGCCGGCCACCACCCGGCCTCTCGCGCCCGTAGCTCAGCTGGATAGAGCGTCGGTCTACGAAACCGAAGGTCACAGGTTCAAATCCTGTCGGGCGCGTTCGCGCGATGTCGCTTAGGAAGCGGGGTTGCGGACTTTTGGAGGACTGGCCGGGAGGCCGAAAGCGCCGCTGGGGCAACGCCTGGGGCAACGTGAGGTCCCGGTAGAGGTTCCGCCCGGCCCTTGAGCGGGTGCGTCCGTCCACCTACGTTCGCCGCCGAAACCGCAAAGTGCCCCCGCGCTGGTTGCACAGCCGGGGGCGTGGCACAGGAGGGTGAACTCCCATGCAGGAGAAGGGTATTGGCCCGGTCGCGGACCAGGATGCGGCGACCGACGAGGCGATCATCGGCCTGCCGGTCGAGGACCGGGGCCTTTGGTCGACCGGCGAGATGCAGCGCGTGATCGGCGACAAGATCGCCACCGCGGACAGCCTGGCGAGGCTGCGGCGCAGTGGGCTGGTCCACCAATGCGGGGACTTCGTCTTCGCTTCCAGGACGGCGTTGGAGGCGGCTGACCTCTGGGGTCCGTGCTCGCCGACGGGGAGCTGAGGTCATGGCTGCCGGAAAGATCCGTGATCGCGAAGGGGCGCTGCTGTCGCTCCTCCAGCACCCGCTGCGCAAGCGGCTGCTCAGGTTCTACGTCGAGACCGAGGGGACGCTGAGCCCGAAGGAACTCACGCTGCTCGCCAACGACCCGAAGATCGCGAACGTCGGCTACCACGTCCGCGTCCTGGCGGAGAAGGGCGCGGTGGAGCTGGTCGAGACCCAGCCGCGCCGCGGCGCTGTCGAGCACTTCTATGAGGCCACGGCTCTCGTTGCCGAAGTGCCCCGGGGGTCGGCGGCGCTGGGGGTGTCGCTATGAAGGCGATCAGCGTCCGGATTCCCGACGAGATGATGGATGAGTTGGAGCAGATCGCCCGAATCAGCGGGGTCTCGACCTCCGAGGTGGTCCGGCAAGCTATCGCGATTACCTTTCGGCTTGCCGCACCGACGAGCGCTTCCAGGCGCGCCTTAGGGAAAAGATGGAAAAGGATCTCGAGGCCTTGAAGAGGCTTACCGGATGAGGCTTCATCCTGTTCTTCGTGGGGTTCGCTACGGGGTTCGTCCTGGGGTTCGCAACGGGGTCCGCACTGGGGTCCGTACCCCCATTTCCGAAGGCGCCACAGATGGCTCCCAGTCTGCCGTTCCGGCGCCCCTCGCTCGCTGACATCTATATAGGCAACAGGACTACCTTCTTCATTCACGTCGTCTCGGTGGCTGCCGCCAATGCACGGGATCGCCCCGCCGCCGTCAGCCTCGCCGTGGCTCTGCTGACCTTCGCCTGAGTGCCGTCGCGCTCTCGATCGGTCGCGCTCCGGCCACCGGTCTCGGTCCTGTTAACGTTTTGTCCGCGACTATCAAAGCGGGGCGGCACCGCTGTCACGGCCCGCCCCATGGCTCACGAGGTGGTGCTCATGAGCGGTTCCCAGGATACGACGGCCCCTGCGGCCGATCAGGGCTGCGGCGACAAGCGGCGGCTCGTCAAGACCAAGACCCCCGGTGTCTTCAAGCGGATCGACGGCAAGGGCAAGACGATCGGCTACGCCTGCGTCTACCGCAGCGGCGCGAGGCAGCGAAAGCGCCACGCCCGCACCTACGAGGAGGCGAAGCGGCTCAAGCGCGAGAGCGAGACCGACCGCGACCGCGGCGAGCTGCAGGAGCGCAGCGCGATCACCTTCCGCCGCTACCTGGACGAGTGGGTCGATCGCTACCGCGGCCAGGGCCGCCGGGGGCTTCCGCGAGACGACCCGCGAGGAATACCGCCGCCTGATCGGCGCCTACGCCCACCGCTACTTCCCGGCCCGCCTCAAGCTGGGCGACGTCTCCACCTACACCCTCGCCCGCTTCGTTGACTGGCTGGCCGACGAGGAGGCCCAAGGTAAGCGCCTGGGCGACCGTACGATCGCCAATGCCACGATTCCGCTGCGGGCGTCGCTGGCGACCGCGAAGCGTGAGGGCCTGATCCGCCACAACCCAGCCCAAGGCTTGGCGCTGCCGCCGCGCCAGCAGCTCGAAGGCGACGAGATCAAGGTCTTCACCCCCGAGCAGCTGGCGACCGTCATAGGGCACGCCCCAGAGCGCCACCGGCTGCTCCTCGAGCTCTTGGCGGCAACCGGCCTGCGGATCAGCGAGGCGATTGCCCTGCAGCGCCTCCACATCCAGCTAGAGGGCCCCGAGCCCGAGGTCTGCGTCCGCCGCGCCTTGGTCCGCGGTCGGATCGAGCCGCCGAAGACCAAGCACGGCCGCCGCGAGGTTCGCCTGCCCAACTCGCTGGCGGCAAAGTTCCGCGCCCACCTGGCCACCCAGCCCGACCAGGACTCCACGGCGATCCTCTTCCCGAACGAATCAGGCAGCCCGCTCGATCCCACCAATCTGCGGCCGCGCGTCCTCAAGCCATTGGTGAGGCAAGCAGGAGCGCCCTGGGCCGGCTTCCACACGTTCCGCCACACCTTCGCCTCGGTGCACCTGAGACGCGGCACCAACCTCCTCCAGCTAAGCCGCGCCCTCGGCCACCACTCGCCGGCCTTCACGCTGACCCGCTACACGCACCTGCTGCCGGGCGAGGAGGCGCCAGCGCTCGATCTATAGAGCGAAGGATCAGTGGGGCTTTTAGGGGAGTCCAGTGCGAACAGCCTCAATCGCATCGACAAAGTGACGATCTCGTAAAGAAGCAGAGACAGCTAGAAGGTCCCAGGCACGATCCTCGCGGACAAGAGCCCTTGGGTTATCAAGCTCTTTGTGATGAGGAGGGCCGAGGCGTCCCTTTCGAGGAAGCTCGTCTGGGTAGTCAGGATTGTGTTCCCAGCGGTTCGCTTCCCCGCGCATCACGTATTGATCGGGCGTGTCAGGACAGCGAAGCACAACGGGAACTAGTTCAACTGCGAGATGATCGTTCCGAATGTCGGCGTAAAGCTTGCGGTAGCCGCACAGAGCAGCTAGGTCGCAGGCGACCGAGGCTAGGTGAGAGCTGACCCGCTTTCCCCGCAACCGGATGTGCTCGAAGGCGTGCCCATAGAGTCGCTCAATCTCGTCTATCGGAGAAGCAGTCCAAGGGGCAAGCCCGGCGCTACCGCGTTCATATCGGTTGCAAAGCCAAACCGTGGACTGGGTAAGCAGCTTCTTAGCGGCACGTGGCTTGAAGCGCTGTAGGACGAGGATCGGAGGGATGAGGCTGACAGCAAAGCGATCTCCCAGATGATGCGCGACTCCAGGTTGGCCGTAGACAAATTTGCAAGCCACTCCGCGATCTCTTCTACGTCATCCTCGCCGGCCAGCGCTGCACGTAGTGCCAGAAGACCAAGAATCTCTGCGATCCGACTGCACATCACTGGGTACATCGCCCATGCAGAGAATCCCGTTTTGGCGAGGACACCACGCTTCTTAAGGAGGCTGTCGTCACAAGCAGCCCAAAGCTCGCGAGCGTAGGCCTCAAATAGGAGACCGGCGGCATCTGCCGTCAGTTCGGCTTCGCTACTCGCCTGATCGTTGGCCCAAGTAGCGCGAATCAAAGAAAGTGCGAGATGGCAAGCAAGGTCAAGGCGACCTGCCTGCTGCAAGCGCGAGCAGGCGATCGAAGCCTCGATAACGCCTCGGCCTCCAAGTTGCCCAGCCGGAAAACTGTCCCAGCGGCGGGCGAACTGCTCTACGGAGTCCATAGTCGCTTCTTGCTCTGCGATCGATCCCAAGATCGTCAGAAACCCACCATCCACTGCCCCCCGCATTACGGCGTCAGGATTGCCGGATAGGCGTGACAGCAGCGTGTCGCGATTCCAAACCTCAAGTACCGGCTCATCCCTATCTTCGGCTCGCCTCTGGTACTCCGCAGCCAAGAGAGGTGCATTCCCTACGAGCCGCCCGGTGATTACGAGAACTGGCTTGCGAGGAAGCTCGGGGTCAAAATCAGGGCCTGCGAGGTTGCTTAGTCGGAGCTCATCAAGCTGCCCGGTTATCTGCCCCCAAGTACGCTGATTGATGTTGCCGGCCTTCGACTGGAAGGCCCATTGGGCCCGGTCACGGCGAGCAACGATGTCCTTGCCGAACTCGCTCTGTCCATGGGACAAGCTGACGTGGCTGTAGCCCTCAGCCCGGAGCAGCGCCATGAAGGGCTCATCAAAGGCACGCTCGGGAACGTGCTCAAGAAAGGCGGCGACTGCGTCGTCCAGCAAGGAGTTCCTCCAACTTTTCTTCTTTGAATTTCTGGAGGCGCTCTTGTTGCTCTGGGGTTAGCGGCTCCACCTTGGCTGCTTGGTTGGGATGCATCACTAGCGTTGGTATCGACAGCTCTCCATCCTCAGTGAGCCCTAGCTCCACTTTTTCGAGCATCTCCATATACAGCTCAAATGAGAATTTCTTCCCGCCTGCATCGACGACATTTCCAGTGGCGTCAGTGACCTTCTCTAGGAACCCGAGCATCGAGCGATCAAGACCCTCGGATAGCTGCTCAGAGACCGAATCGATTAGCAGCAGAAGCGCCTCGGGGTCCCCATCCCGCACGTCGTTCGCGTCAAGGGTGAACTCCATCTGGACGGCTTTTGAACTCAGATCGACGTCGTTGCCTTCTCGGTCCTGAATTACAGAGCCAAGCGCCCCCGGACTCTCTTCAATCGGCATTTCAGAGACCAGCCCGCTTCGTGCCGCAGCAAGCTCATGTACTCCCTCCCCGAAAAAGGAGCGAAATGCTGAGTCGTACTCTGGAACTTTGAAAGGCATTGGCCTTACCGTACCTTGATCGCTCTCGACGATGGATCTCAGGGGGGCTTGCTCAGCGGAACAGGCATCAAGCCTAGAGCCGTAGCCTCGGGGGCCTAGTGCTTCACTACTTTTACAACGACTCCGCTCTGCTCCTCAAAGTGAGAGGAAAAACGGTCCATGTCGCGGATATGTCCGGTGTCGTAGATGACAAAGAGTTGATTCCCGTACTCCTGCCCATACGCCAGTATGTCATCGTTGATCTCGGCGATTAACACTTTCTCCCTCGCTGCCTCAAGGCATATCTTCAACTCGATTGCGAGGTCTGCCTTGTCGATCGTGAAATCTGGTTTGTACGTCTTGGAGGAGTACTCGATGCTTTTCGACTCTCGGGAGTACGGGAGGTCGGAACCGATTAAGAGCGTCTCAAAGGCATCCTGAACATCTTTCTCGGATGAAGGGGCCGAATGAAGCGCCTTGCGCAGCTTATGCTCGGCAAGGTTGATCGCCTTAATTAGGAGGCTTGCCTCGGGACCCGTGTCCTTGCTCTTGTAAACGGTTTCGAGATCGTCAGTGGTGTCTAGGGCTTCTGCTGCCGCACGTAAAACTCCACGCGCAGTTCCGAGCGCTTGCGAGAAGTGTTCCTTCTTGAGTCGTTCGATTCCGAGTTGGGGGTCCCAGCTCTCCTCAGGCCGTGCAGGACCACCGATGACCGCTCCTCCGGCGAAGTTCCAACCCACGGAGGCGAAGTTGGTGAAGTAGGTAGAGTCCTCTCCGAAGACCTCGGAGAGGAAGGTTCTTGCTCTAAGCAGCCAGGCGGTGTGCGGCTCGGACCAGGGCAGGCTCCCATTGAGCTCCGCCGCTAGCTCAAGCAGCAGCTTCAACTCGCTTTGAGCTGACTCTTTATTCCATTGCCGCTCCGCCATGAGCCGAGTCTATTCGTCCTCCCTTCCGCTCTGGGGCAACATGCCCCACAGATTCCAGCCGATCTCGATCTCGCGGAATCGGCTTGAAGCCTGGCCCCCCGCGTAGCCCCGCCGAGCGACTGCTTTGGGCTACGAACATGACCTTAACCCCCTTGTAGAAAACCGAGGGTCATTGAGATTTCCTCTCGGGAATCCGCGCCCCCGCTCCTTGCGTTATCTCGATTCAGGCAGTGCGGAAGACACTGATTCGCTGCCCCGAAGGATCTCGGTCATTGCCCGAGCATAGGCATCATCACTGAGCTCAACCCGACTGAGCGGCTGGCCTCCAGCAACGGTCCGCGGCGGAGAGTTAGGGAGGAGTACGAGACCCCAGCCATGGAGTGAGAGTCGCGTATGAAACCTCGCCCCATGCGGCAGCGCGACCCAGTTCTTCTCCCCCTTGAGGAAGGGGTTCGGGCCCCCAAGCAAGAGCGCGGAGGTCGGTCGCCACTCTCGGCCTTGATTGTCAAAGTAAATGTCACTCTCGGCGGCGAACCAAGCGTCCTCTCGCTTTCCCCGCTCGTGCCAGTTCCAGCCCGGGTCGCTCTGCCACCCGCAAATCAAGAAATGCCCGCGTCCGAAGACCGTTGCGATCTGGTGACCGGGCGTGACTGAACCAGTCTCTGCCAACCGGACCCATGCGGCCGCACAGGCTTTTCTGCCAAGCAGCTCTGACTTCCTCTCGAGGACATGCAGAATTTCAATCGGGTCGCTCAACGGCGCAAGCTCCTGGTCGGCCGACTGGCGGCGATCAGCTAGCTGGCGTGCCGCCTTCTCTCTCTTTCGGCTCGCGGCCTCCTCCTGTTCCTCGGCGACGCGCCTCTTCTCTTCGGCCTGTGCCTTCAAACAGTCGGCACAGATAAATGGACCTCGAGGTGCACCACAGAGTCCGCATAGCCGTCGCCCGCACTGTCCCTGGCAGCGACCAACAGAATCGCGACCACATCGAGGGATCTCGCATGGTGGTGCGGCAGCTATGCCAGGGACCTGAAACCGGTGCCCGCAAGGACCGTATAGGGCGTGACGCTCAAACATGCCGGTGCCGGTTACCTCTGGCGGTGCATCGAACCAGTCGGTCTGCACCTCGGTTTCGCACTCGAATAGAGCTGGCGTGACTTGCTTCACGTCCTTACCGCCGCACTTCGGACAGGTAGCGCTCACGATCCGTCCGTCAGCAGTTCGCGGTTGACGACATGGAGTCGCCGGCGGGCCCTGGGCCCGAAGCGGAGATCATCGTGAGATTGGCATGGGGATCGCCGTCATGGATTTCGATCATTCCCGGCTGCGCGCCGTCAAGCTCCGCGTCGAAGTCGCCGGGCTGAGGATCTGGATCGATCCACGGTTCTCTTGGCTTCGCTACATCAGCCATATCCGCATGGTACGTGGAGTAGGCGCGCCGGTGAAGGAGGCTCGCGACCGCGATCCGGGGCACCCTTAAGAGCGGCGCCAACCGAAGATAGGCGTACGATTTAGCCAATGGCTGGACGGAATAAAAGCCGCCGATCTGTCGCTCTTCCGGCAATCCGCGATGACGTGCGCCGTATTGCCGCCGCCCATGGGGCGGGCAATGTGCGCGTATTCGGGTCTGTTGGCCGCGGGGAGCAGGACGCCTCCAGCGATCTCGACCTTCTGGTCGACATGGCGGAAGGTCGCAGCCTCTTCGACCTGATCGCGCTTTCTAACGATCTGGAGGAGAGTCTCGGGGTCGATGTAGATGTCGTCACCGAGGCCAGCCTGTCGCCCTACATACGCGATCGCGTTCTCGATGAGGCGGTTGCGCTCTGAAGGACGAGAGGGTCTACCTGCTGCATATTCGCGACGCCATCGACAAGGTGTTCGCCTACACCGAGTCTGGCCGGACCGCGTTCTTCAAGAGCCCGATGATTCAGGACGCGGTAGTCCGCAACCTGGAGGTTGTCGGCGAGGCGACCAAGCAGGTGCCGGATTCGCTGCGCGAGCGGGCGCCGGAGCTGTCGTGGCGCGAGATGGCTGGGATGCGCGACAAACTCATCCACGATTACCTCGGTGTCGATCTCAATCTCGTCTGGGATGTGGTCGCCTCGGAACTGCCGGCCACCCGCGAGCGCATCGTGGTTCTAATCGAGGAGCTAGGGGTCGAGAGAAAAGAGGAGGCCTGACCTTCGATTGAAGCACGGCTGGGTGCGCCCCGTGGGGCAACAAATGGGGCAACATGCCCCACAGATTCCAGCTGATCGCAGCCGATCTCGATCTCGCGGAATCGGCTTGAAACCTAGCCCCACGTAGCCCAGCCGAGCGACTGCCTCGGGCTACGAAACCGAAGGTCACAGGTTCAAATCCTGTCGGGCGCGTTGCTGCTGCGTGACCAGGTGGCGCGTTCGAGATCTGAGCGGTGTGGCGTTTTTCCGGCATAAGCTTGCTCCGTGATCATCGGGATCGACCTGGGGGCGGGAAAGGCTTGCATGGCTGCTCTGCGTGAGCAGACTCCCGTGGTGATTAGAAACGCAGAGGGAAAAGCGGCTACGCCCTGCGCCGTCTTCTTCCAAAGCGACTCCTGGTATGTCGGCGGGGTCGCGCAGAGGCAAGCGACCATGAACCCGTCAGGCACGGTGACTGGTATCCGTGACTTGATGGGCCGCCGCTTCGATGAGGTGGATGAGGCGGCGTTCCCCTACGAGATCGTCCCCGACGCTAATGGCAACGCTTGCGTCGTGGTGGATGGCAAGCAGTACAGCCCGCCGGAGATCAGCGCGATGATCCTGCAGAAGCTGAAAGCCGACGCCGAAGCCAAGCTCGGCGACAGCGTCGACAGCGCCGTCATCACCGTCCCCGCCTACTTCAACGACGACCAGCGCCAGGCGACGATCAACGCGGCCAAGATCGCCGGTCTCGAGGTTCCGCGCCTCCTCAACGAGCCGACCGCCGCCGCGCTCGCCTACGGGCTGAAGAACGAAGCGGAGCAAGGCGTCCTCGTCCTCGACCTAGGTGCCGACTCGTTCAGCGTCTCGATCGTGAGAACCGGCGACGGCATCTTCGAGGCGATCGCGATGGCCGGCGACAACCACCTCGGCGGCGACAACTGGGACAAGGCGATCGTCGAGTGGCTGGTGGCGGAGTTCAAACGCGACCAGGGCGTCGACCTCTCCCAGGACAAAAACTCCCTGCAGCGCCTCTACGAGGCGGCGGAGAAGGCGAAGATCGAGCTCTCCTCGACCCAGGAGACGCAGATCAACCTGCCCTTCATCACCGCCGTCGAGGGGCAGCCGAAGCACCTCGAAATGGACCTGACCCGTCCGAAGCTAAGGGAGATCACCTCCGAATTGCTCGACCGCGTCGTCCGACCGGTGGAACAGGCGCTGAAAGACGCCGCTTCTCGCGAGGTCAACGTGATCAACCACGTTTTGTTGGTCGGAGGCATGAGTCGATCTCCCGACGTACGGGAAAGAGTCGAAGAGGTAACTGGCCAACCCTCCCGTACCGACCTCGACCCGGTTGAGGCCAACGCGCGAGGCGCTGCGTTGCAAGCGGGTGTTCTTTCCGGCAGGCGACGAGACATCCTGCTCCTGGACGTCACGCCGCTGACGATCGGGATCGAGACCAAGGGCGGGGTGATGACGAAGCTGATCGAGCGCAACACGACGATCCCCACCAAGATCTCGGAAATCTTCTCGACCGCCGAGGACGAGCAGCCGTCGGTCGAGATCCACGTGCTCCAGGGCGAGCGCGAGATGGCCAGCGACAACAAGAGCCTGGGGAGGTTCCAGCTCTTCGGGATCCCGCCGGCTCCGCGCGGAAAGCCGCAGATCGAGGTCACCTTCGACATCGACGCCAACGGGCTGCTGTACGTGACTGCCAAGGACATGAAGACGGGCAAAGAGATGCATATCGATGTCACCAGCCGGCGCGGGATGACCGCCGAGGAGATAGCCGATGCCGCAGCGATGCTCGCCGTTGGAGGGCTGGCGGACGTTCCCGCTGGAGAGGCGGAGCCGGGACCGGGTCCGAAACCCGAGTCGAAGCTTTCGGACGCCGCCCACGAGACGCCCCGCCGCCAGCCCCTCGTTCCCCTGAAGCTCTTCTACTCCTACTCGCATAAGGACGAGCGATTTCGTGAGCAGCTGGAGACCCACCTCTCCCTGCTCCGGCGCCAGGAGCTGATCGAGGAGTGGCACGACCGGATGATTGGACCGGGCGACGAATGGGAGACGGAAATCGACGACCATCTTCTGAAGGCGGACGTCGTGCTGCTCTTGGTCAGCCCTGACTTCCTCGCTTCCGACTACTGCTACGAGAAGGAGATGGCGTCAGCCCTCGCCCGACACGAGCGGGGTGAGGCACGGGTGATGCCGATCATCTTGCGCCCGGTCGACTGGCATTCACCCCCTTCTCCTCTTGGTCAGCTCCAGGCGCTTCCGACCGACGGCAAACCGGTCGTCAACTTTCGTAAGCGCGACAGTGCCTGGCTCGATGTGACCAACGGGATCCGCCGCGTCGTCGCCGAGCTTCTCCGGGAGCACCCTCAGCGCAGGGCGAAAGGGCCGTAGGCCGCCGGTGACGCTTTCCAAGGTCGCGGACGGTGGCTTCAGGGCCGTGGACCTAGCCGGACCGGCAGGCTTTTCAGCTGGTTGAGGAAGCCGGACTCGAGGTAGACGGGCGGTCCCGTCATCTCCATCCGCGGGTAGCGGGCGAGCGTCTCCTCGAGCAGGATCTTCAGCTCCAGGCGGGCGAGGGCGGCGCCGAGGCAGAAGTGGCGGCCGCCGGCGCCGAAGGCCTGGTGGTCCGGGTTGCGGAGGACGTCGAAGCGGTCGGGGTCCTCGTAGCGCGTCTCGTCGCGGTTGGAGGAGGCGTACCACATGACCACCTTGTCGCCCTCTTTGATCGACTGGCCGCCGAGCTCGGTGTCCTTGGTCGCGGTGCGGCGAAAGTGGGCGAAGGCGGGGAACATCCGCAGCGACTCCTCGACCGCGCCGGGGATCCGCGTCGGGTTCTCGAGCAGGAGGTCGCGCTGGTCGGGGTGTTCCATCAGCGCCCACATCGCGCTGCTGTAGGTCGCCTTGGTGCTGTCGTTGCCGGCGGCGACGAGGAGGAAGAAGCCCATCACGATCTCGTGCTCCTCCAGCCGCTGGCCTTCGACCTCGGCGTGGACGAGGACGCTGGTGAGGTCGTCGGTCGGGTTCTCCCGGCGCTCGGCGATCATCGCCCCGCAGCGGGCGAAGACCTGCTCGATCGCCTTCTGGATCGTCTCCTCGACGCTGTGGACGTCGGGGCTGTAGTCGGGGTCGTTGGCCGCCAGCGCCATGTTCATCAGCTCCGCCCAGGCGGCGTCGTCCTCCTCCGGGATCCCCATGAAGCTGCCGATCACCCGCGAGACCGCCGGCTGGGCGACGTCGGCGACGAGGTCGCACTCCTCGCGCCCCTCGAGCCGATCGAGGACGCCGATGACGATCTCCCGGATCGAATCGGTGTGGGCGGCGATTCGCTTCGGCGTGAAGCCGGCCTGGAAGAGCGCCTTCAGCCGGTCGTGCTTGGGCGGGTCCATGCCGATGAACATCGCCCGCGCCAGCTCGATCGGGAAGACCTCGTCGATCACGACCACGCCCCCCCGTTCGGACGAATACGTCTCGAAGTCGCGGCTGACCGCGTGGACGTCGTCGGCCCGGGTCACCGACCAGAAGCCTTTCGCCTGCGGCAGCTCGGTCACCTCGGAGGTCCAGTGGACGGGACACCCGCTGCGCATCCGCTTGAACAGCTTCAGCGGCGGCCCTTCCTCCCAGTGCTCGCGCTCGAGCACGAGGGCGTCCTCGACGTTCCCTCCCCCGGCGGCGATCTCGGCTTGGTCTGCCACGCTTCGGAGAGCATACTGGCTAGCTGGCCAGTTTTTGTCCCGGCTCAGCGGTCAGCCAGCGAGGTGCGCCGGAGGCGTCCGCGTAGCGACCCTCCTCGTCGAGCTGGCGCACCAGCCGCTGCAGGTGCCCTTGGACGCTCGCAAGGCGCTTGCTGCGCCGGGCCGCCCCGGGCTCTTCCAGTTCGGCCTGGAAGCGGGAAAGCCAAGTTGCGACCCGCCCGTCGAACTCGGCGACGAAGGTGGCGAAACCGAGGCAGCGGATGGAGCCGTCCTCTTCGCGGAGCAGCGTCGCCTCTCCAATCGCCCTCTGCTCCTCGCGCCAGAGCATGAACTTCCGGTAGCGGTCGGAGGTGAGGGCGCTTTCGACGGCGACGATGCACTTTGCGACCGCCTTCGTCTCATCGGCGTTTTCGAACTCCAGAAAGGTCAGTTGCGAGCGCAGGATCTCCAGCGTCGCGAAGTAACGCGCGAAGCGGTAGAGCGTGCTCTTGATCGCGACCTCGCGGCGATCGGGGGACTGGAAGTAGACGTCAAATTCGTTGTGCTGGATGTTGTCGATGCGGGCGCCCAGGTCCTGGGCTGCCTCCAGCAGGGGCTTGCGATGGCGCGACAGCTCGGCCCTCGCCTCGAGTTGGCGCTCTTCGTGTTGCTGCCGCCTCGATGCATAGATGGAGAGGCAGCTGACTGCGAGGCTGGTTACGGCCGCTATCGCCGCCGCTATCAGCGCGGAGTCCATGCGTTGAGGACTCCGCCGAGCGGAATTTCGTTTCGTTCCCTAGAACGGCAGCTTCTCGCGGGCACTCTTCCCTGTCGAATGGCTCTTGTCCGCCGCCTTCTGGGATTTGCCGAAGGACTTGCTCAGCAGGGTGCCGATCGGTCCCGGCGCCTTGCTGCCGGCGCGCTGGCCGAGGCCGAAGCCTTTGTCCGTGCCCCGTCTGGCGTGGTTGGAGAGTCTGGGGACCAGAAAGCCGAGGATCAACAGCAGGATGCAGATTCCGACTACTACTCCGATGACCATCTTGTTGTTCTCCCTCTGTTGAGTCGACCTAGAGCTTCTGCTCGAGGTCGTCGGCTTTCTCGCCGTGGCGCTGGGCCAGCTGGCGCTCGCGCTCGGCGCGCTCCGCGGCTTCCTGCGCTTCCTGCTCCCGCTCCTGCGCTTTGCTCGCGTGCAGGTCGGCCTCCTGGCGGTGGCCGCCGGCCTGTTCGCTGAGTCGCTGGCGTTCCGCTTCGCGGCGCGCCCTGGCTTTGCGCGCGGCGATCGCGGCAAGGACCAAGAGGATGAGAACGACGACGACGATGGCGATGATCAATCCGGTGGACATAGCTTCTTCAGTACCCGCCCAGGGATTGGTAAACCAGCCCTATCCGGCTGGGGAAGGCTCCGCTAATCGCGCTTGCGCGCCCGCCAGACCTCCTCGACCGGCCAGCGCTGCGCCCACTCCAGGCTCATCTGAGAGAAGCGGGTGGTCGAGCCTCCGGGCGGCCGCACCTCGATCAGCTCCTCGAGGTCGAAGCCGCTGCTGCGCAGCAGGGCGATCATCTCGCCGTGGGCGAGGTGGAATTCGACCGAGCCGTCGGGCCACTCGAAGCGGTGCATCCCGAAGTAGGGGCGGATCATCCGCTCGGTCGTCGGCTCGTTCTCGTCGTCGGGGCCGCAGAGCATCGTGAAGACGGAGTTGACGAGGAAGACGAGCTCGCCCCCCGGCCGCAGCAGCCGGCTCGCCTCCGGGATCCAGCGGTAGGGATCGCACCAGATGCTCGCCCCGTACTCGGAGATCGCGAGGTCGAAGCTGGCGTCCGGGAGCGGGACCTCCTCCGCGTTGCCGTGCAGGAGCGGGAACTCGATGCCGAATTCCCGCTGCAGCTCGCGCGCCGACGCCAGTTGCTCTTCGCTGTTGTCGATCCCGGTCGGCCGCGCGCCGCGGCGGACAAGCCAGCTGGAGACGTAGCCGGTCCCGCAGCCGAGCTCGATTGCCTCCTTGCCCTCGAGCTCGTCCGGAAGCATCCCCACTTCGTACTCGGGCACCCGGAAGATCCCCCAGCGCGGTTCCTCGGCGGCCCAGTCCTCGCGGCCGGGCTGCACCCACTCCTCAGCGGCTCCGTTCCAGAAGTCGCGATTGCGGGCGACGTGCTCGGGCAGCTCGCTCATCCGCGCGCCGTCGCCTCGATCAGGTCCGCCGCCCGCTCGGTTCCGCGCGCGGCCTGCAGCCGCTGCGAGGTCGCGGCGAGGCGCGAGCGCAGCTCGGCGTCGGCCAGCAGGCGGTCGATGGCGCCGGTCAGCTCCTCGCCGCTGTGGCGATAGGTGTCGAGGCGGGCGCCGAAGCCGGTCTCCTCGATCCGCTGGGCGTTGTCGTGCTGGTCCCAGAAGATCGGCAGCACCGCCATCGGCTTGCCGAAGTGCAGGCACTCGGTGACCGTGTTGTTGCCGCCGTGGGTGATCACCAGGTCGACCTTCGGCAGGACTTCGGTCTGCGGCAGGAACTCCTCGCCGACCATGTTCCCGGCGAGCTCGAACTCCGTGTGCTGGGGGCCCTTGGAGACGACTATCCGGTAGGGCGCCTCGGCCAGCTCGGCGACCAGCTTTCGCATCAGCTCGACGTCGGCGGAACCGAGCGAGCCGAGGCTGAGGTAGATCAGCGGCCCCTCGCGCTCGGCCAGCGCCTCCGGCAGCCCCCAGGCGGGGTCGGTGCTCCGCACGCTGGTCTGCAGGTTGTGCCAGCGGGAGCCGAGCGGTTGGGCGCGCGGGTAGTCGACCTCGTCGGGATAGAGGTAGAGGTTCAGCCACTCGCTCTCGTGGATGAAGTCGTCGGCGGGAAGCGGCGGCGCTCCGCGCTCCTGGCAGAACTCGCTGAAGGAGGCGTGCAGCTCGCGTTGGGCATCGCGGTACTCGGCCCAGAATTCGTCCCAGCCGCTGCGGTCGGCGCTCGGCAACCCGGAGAAAACCGGCGGCACCTCGGGGTCCTTGATCTCTGCCGGATTGCAGGAGGCGATCCGCGCCCAGGGCCGGCCGCTGGCGAGCAGGGCCGGGAAGCTGACGACGTTGTCCTCGACGACCAAGTCCGGCTGCAGCTCGTCGACGATCTCCCGCAGGCGGTCGTCGACGTAGCGGGCGCCGTCGACCAAGGCCTCGAAGGTGGGGGCGATGAACTCAGACAGCTGCTCGGCGGTCGACTTGCGGAAGACCGGGGCGGTGTCGCGGATGAAGTCCTTCCAGAACTGACCCGGCGCTTCCTCGGTCTCCGGCGGCGGCGTCAGCCGCATCAGCCGCTCCTCGAAGCCTTTCTCCCCGAGCGTGCCGGCAAAGGACTCCTCGACGATGAAGACGACCCGGTGCCCGCGCCGCTGCAGCACCGCGCCGATCCCGACGCAGTTGTTAGTCGGCCCGAACGCCCCCTCCGGGAAGAAAACGATCGTCGACCCGTTGCCCTGCATCGGCCCATCTTGGAGGAAGGGTCACCCCGGTGCAATGTCCGGGGGGTAGAGGCCGACGTCCGGGTTTGCTTCACTTCTGGGACCAGAGAAAGGAGGTGGTCCTAACTTGATTGACATGCTTGATGGGACTCTGGAGGTGCAGGGCCGCTAGGCGCCGCACTGGTTTGGGCGCCCGGCGGAATCCACCCCGGGCACCGGCGGTTCGTTGGGAGCCGGGTCTTGTCCCGCCCGGTAGCAGTTCCCGCGTCCGTTCCTTTGCACCAGGCCGGGACCGCCGCAAGGCGGCCCCGGCGCTTTTCCCCTCCTTCGGGGCGGCTCTCGCGCCTTCAGGCGCCGGAAGCGGTGAGGCCGTCTTTGGCTTCGGCGAGGAAATGCGACGCGATCCGCCAGCGGCGCTGCAGGACGGGTTCGATCTCTTCCGAGCCGCAGCCGGCTTCGGAGACGCACTCGCCCCAGTCGTTGGCCGCCTCGATGTAGCGGTTGAAGGCCTTCTCGCCGGGGGTGGCGACGGCGCTGAGGCAGTCGATCTGCAGCCGCTCGATCGGGATCTTGCCGTAGGTCGAGCGGATCCCCCGCACCTCGGCGACGTACTGGTCGTAGGTGACGCCGACCGCGAGCCGCCGCCGCAGCCCGTCCATCGAGCCGACGAAGCTGCCGAGCTGGCTCTGGCAAAGCCCCCCGGCGGGGACGCGCCGCTCGCTCTTCGCCGAAGGCTCGGCGTCGTTTCCACCCTTTTCCCCCTTATGGGGGTGCGAAGGGTGGAAAGGACCGCCATCTCGGCTGGTGAGGGTGGGGCCGGTCGAGTCGGAGTCGCCGCCGCAGCCGGCGAGCGCCAGCGCCGCCACGAGCGCGCAGCCGGTTAGCTGGAGGCGAGCGGCGGCGGGCACCGGCGCAGTTTAGGAGGAGGGCGTCGTGTAAAAAGCTCTGCGTGCGGTGGATCGGCGGCTTCGCGACGGCAGCGCTTCTGGCGCTAGTGCTCTGCGTATGCGCGCCGGCGGCCCAGGCGCGTCCCCACGTCCTCGTCGTCGGGGACAGCCTCGAGGAGTTGACCTCCCCTTACCTGGCCAACTACCTGCCCGGCGTCGAACTGACGGTCAACGCGGTCGGCGGCTACAACAGCTACCAGATCTTCGACCTCTTCCAGGAAAGCTACGACCCCTCCGTCGACGTCGTCGTCTTCGATGCCGGCACCAATGACAACCCGTCCTATCCGGAGATCCTCGCCGGCAACCTCGCCAAGGTCGCGGAAACGGTCGGCGACCGCTGCATGGTGGTGCCGACGATCCAAGGGCTCCATCCCGGTGGCGTCGACGACAGCGGCAAGAACCGGGTCGTGGCCGAATTCGCCGCCTCGCGGCCGGGGACGCAGGTCCCCGACTGGCAAGGGGCGGTGTTCGCGCACCCGGAGCTGATGCAGGCCGACAACCTGCACCCGATCGAAGAGGGCGCCGACTACCGCGCCCAGCTGATCGCCCAGGGCGTCCAGGGCTGCCTCGCGTACGGCGACGCGGTCGCGAGCGCGCCCGCCGAACCGCGCACCGACGTCGAGCCGATCGCCACCGTCGGTCGCCTGCAGGCGCGTGAGCAGGCGGTGATGGCCCGGATCCGGGCCGACGTCCTGCGCCAGGCCGCCGCTTCGCTTGTCGCCGGCGCCCTGCTCGCGGCCCGGTGAGGGGCGGCGGCCGGAAGTGGCAACCTGTAGGCATGGAGCTGCCCCGTGAGTGAGGTGGTGATGCCCCGGCTCTCCGACTCGATGGAGGAGGGGACGATCCTGACCTGGCTGAAGCAGGTCGGCGACGAGATTGCGGTCGGCGACGAGCTGGTCGAAATCGAGACCGACAAGGCCAACATGGCCTACGAATCCGACGTGGCGGGCACGCTGCAGGAGATCCTGGCGCAGGAGGGGGAGACGCTGCCGATCGGGTCGCCGATCGCGCGGATCGGGGAGTCGAATGGAAATGGTTCTGCCGGCAACGGGGAGGACGGCGAGGGACAGGGCGCGAGCCCCGCGGGCCCTGTCACGGCAGGGGACCCCCGATCTCTTCCGGTAGCTAAAGCTTCCTCAGAGATGGCCCCCCCTACCGTGCCACCCGCGGGAGAAGCGTCAGGAACTAACGGCGAGAGAGTCAAAGCGTCGCCGTTGGCTCGACGGTTGGCTGAGGACAAGGGGCTGGACTTGAAAGCGCTGCATGGCTCCGGGCCGGGGGGGCGGATCATCAAGCATGACGTCGAGGAGGCCGAGGCTCCGAGCTCAGCGGGCCCTGCCCCCTCTACCCAGCTCGAGGGGGCAGGGGCCGCCCCTCCCAGCGGTGGGACCGCCAAAGGCGAGACCGAGACGCGCGAGCCCAACAAGCTGCAGCAGACGATCGCGCGGCGGATGGCGGAGTCGAAGGCGACCGCGCCGCACTTCTACCTGACGATCGAGATCGACATGGGGAAGGCGGTCGAGGCGCGGGAGGCGATCAAGGCGGCCTCGAAGGAGGGCGACGTCGTCCCCTCCTTCAACGACATGATCGTCAAGGCCTGCGCGATTGCCCTGCGGGAGTTCCCGAAAGCCAACGGCGCCTACCGCGACGGCCGCTACGAGCTCTACTCGCGGGTCAACGTCGGCGTCGCCGTCGCCGCCGAGGAAGCGCTGGTGGTCCCGACCGTCTTCGACGCCGACCGCAAGGGCCTGCGCCAGATCGCCGCCGACACCCGCGCCGTCGCCGCCAAAGTTCGCGACGGCTCGGTGACCCCGCCGGAGCTCTCGGGCGGCACCTTCACCGTCTCCAACCTGGGGATGTACGGGATCGACGAGTTCGACGCGGTGATCAACATGGGCCAGGCGGCGATCCTCGCCGTCGGCGCGATCCGCGAGGTCCCCGCCGTCCGCGGCGGCGAGATCGTCCCGGCGCAGTTGATGAAAGCCACCCTCTCCTGCGACCACCGCATCCTCTACGGCGCCGAGGGGGCCGAGTTCCTCGCCCGGGTGAGGCAGCTGCTCGAGGAGCCCGTCTCCCTCGCGCTCTAGTCCTCGTCGGGGTAGTCGGCCTGGCCGCCGCCGAGCTCCGGCGGCAGCGCCTTCGGCCCTTCGGGGTACATGAACTCGAGCTGCTCCTCGCTCATTTCCAGGGTGCTGGTGATGTCTTCCCGCGGCGCCCCGACGACGAGCCAGAGCTGGTCGGCGTCGGTGTCGTTGAAGAGCTGGCGGTCGGTGTCGGGGTCGACCAGGAGCGTGTCCAGCGGCTCCAGCGTCAGCACCTCGTCGCCGATCCGGACCCGCCCCTCGCCCTCGAGCAGCACGTAGAGCTCCTCCTGCGCGAAGTGCCGGTGCCTGGTCGAGGCTTTCCCCGGCTCCAGCCGCCACAGCCGCGCCCCAACCTGCGAAGCCTCGAGCTGCCCGCCGAGGTCCGTGTTCGGCGTCTTCATCTGGTTCGACCGCCGCCAGAAGGCGTCGGTGGATCTGAGCAACCGGTAAGCCATCAGTGTCGCTTTTGTTTCCCCATAGGTAACAAAAGCGACACTAGACCTCGAGCCAGGTGCCTTTCGGGCCGAGGTTGCGAACCGGCGTCTCGCCGATCGTGCTCTCGCAGCCCCAGGACTCGTGGATGTGGCCGCAGACGGCGAGGCGGGGGCGCCTCTCTTCGATCGCTCGCAGCAGGGCGGGGCTGCCGAAGTTGCCGCCGCCACCGGCGGAGTCGCAGTGGTCCTTGGGCGGGGAGTGGAGGACGAGGACGGCGCCCTCGGGGCAGGGGGCAAGCATCTCGGTCGCCGCCTCGTCGTCGAGGTCGAAGCTCCAGTCCCACGGCGTTACCGGGATCCCGGCACCGAGGCCGAAGAGCTCGGTGCCGTCGATCGTCGTCCCCTCGCCGTGGAGGACGGTTGCGGCGTCCCAGTCCGCTGCCGCCTCGCGGAGGGCGTCGACGGTCTCGTTGTTGCCGGGGACGAGGACGGTCGGCTTGAGGATTTCCGAGAGGGCGCCGATCGTCCCGGCGAGCCCCTCGTGCATCGAGGCGAAGTCGCCGGCGCCGATCACGAGGTCGGCCTCGTCGGACATCGCGACCAGCTTCGCCGCCTGCTCGAGGTCGCAATGGAGGTCGCTGAAGGCGAGGATCTTCACGGGCCTCAACTTAGCTGCTCGGACCCTTCTTCCACCTTGCCGCCCGGCATCGCGACGAGGGCGACGAGGAAGGCGACCGCCATCACCGCCGCCATCCCGTAGAAGACCGTCCGGGAGGCCATCGCGAAGTCGTGGGGGATGGCGTCGACGACTTCTGGACCTGCGCGGGCAGGTGTGCGGGAGCTTCGCCGGCGCCCGTCCCCTGGCTGATCTGGTCGGCGATTTCGCCGCCGACCTGCTTGGAGAAGCCGTGCTTGTCGGCGGTCGATTCGAGGTTGGAGCGGTTCTCGAGGATCAGGATCGAGCCGAGCACCGCGAGGCCGAGGCTGGAGCCGAAGTTGCGCACGGTCTGGGTGATCCCGGTCGCTTCGCCGTAGCGGTCGCGCGAGACCCGGTTGAGCGCGTCGGTGTTGGCGGGGCTGAGGACCCAGAGGTAGAAGCCGACCGCGGCGACGCCGCAGCCGAGGACCATCGGCCGGCGCGCCTCGATCCGGTCGAGCATCTTCCCGCCCCACTGCGAGGCGGTGGCGAAGCCGGCGAAGAAGATCAGCAGGTAGAGGCCCCCAGATGCTCGACTGCTGCAGGGCGAGCACCGAGAGCCCCATCCCCAGGGTGATCAGGGCGGTGCTGTTGTAGTCGAGCTCCGCCGGGTGCTTCTCGTCGGCCGGCTTCGACTTCCAGATCAGGAAGAGGGCGACGATCGCGACCGGGATGTTGACCCAGAAGATCGCTCGCCAGGTGATCTCGACCAGGTAGCCGCCGGCCAGCGGCCCGATCGCGGTCAGGCCGCCGACGATCGCGAGAAGATCGCCATCGCCTTGCCGCGTTCTGAGATCGGGAAGGCGTTCAAGACGATCGCCAGCGCCGCCGGGAACATGATCGCCGCGCCGGCGCCCTGGATCTCCCGGAAGACGATCAGCCAGGACTCGTCGAGCGAGCCGGTCGGGGTGGCGCCGCAGAGGGCGGAGGCGACGGCGAAGACGATGACGCCGGTGACGACCATGCGCCGGTGGCCGGCGATGTCGGCGAGGCGGCCGCCGAAGGCGAAATGGGCCGAGAGCGAGAGCAGGTAGCCGTTGATGATCCACTGCACCCCCGTCGCCGAGAGCGAGAGGTCGTCCTGGATCGTCGGGATCGCGATCCCGACGATCGTCTGGTCGATGAAGGTCATCGAGACCGCGAAGATCATCGCCGCGAGGATCAGCTTGGTGACTGGTTCATGCGCCGCCCTTTGCCGCGCGGGCGGCGATTCCTCCCCGCCTTCGGGTATTCTCGCCGCCCTGATGCCCGACGTCTTCTGGCTTGGATTCGGAATCGCCGCCGCCTTCGTTCTCGTCGGCGCCATCGCCGGTGCCCGCTCGCGCACGGCCAGCCTCGGCACCGGCGTCGCGATGGGCGCCTACCTGGGTGCAATGAGCGCATTCCCGCTGCTGGCGATAGGGCTCGCCACCAGCTGACGCAACGTCTCCGAACTTTGGTCCCTGATAGGGGCCCAAATCTCGGAGGGGCTGGCATGAAGGTCTCAACGTAGGGGTAGCCGCTATCGCATGACCAATGCGACCGATGTCCCTGTCCTCACCCTGCACGACGGCGTCGAGATGCCCCAGCTCGGGTTCGGCGTCTTCCAGATCCCGCCGGAGGAGACGCAGGAGAAGGTCGAGGAGGCGCTTGGGGTCGGCTACCGCCACGTCGACACCGCCGCCGCCTACCGCAACGAGGCCGGGGTGGGGGCGGCGATCGCGGCGACCGGGGTGCGGCGCGAGGACGTCTTCGTCACCACCAAGCTCTGGAACTCCGAGCAGGGCTACGACTCGACCCTGCGGGCGTTCAAGAAGAGCATTGAGCGGTTGGGGACCGGCCACGTCGACCTCTACCTCATCCACTGGCCGCTGCCCGCGCGCGACCTCTTCCTCGACACCTGGCGCGCCTTTGAACGGATCCAGGAGGAAGGAGGCGCTCGCTCGATCGGCGTCTCCAACTTCCGGGTCGAGGACCTCGAGCGCTTGGAGCGCGATGCCGAGCGGCGGCCGACCGTGAACCAGATCGAGCTGCACCCGCGGCTGCAGCAGGCGGAGCTGCGCGCCTGGCATGACGAGCACGACATCCTCACCGAGGCCTGGAGCCCGCTCGCGCAGGGCGACCTGCTCGAAGACGGGACGATCGAAACCGTCGCCGCCCACCACGACCGCACCCCGGCTCAGGTGATCCTTCGCTGGCACCTGCAGATCGGGAACGTGGTGATTCCGAAATCCTCGAACCCGGAGCGGATTCGGGAGAACTTCGAAGTGTTTGATTTTGAGCTGAGCGAGGACGACATGGCGGCGCTGGCGAGGCTCGATACCGGTGGGCGGACGGGGCCGGATCCTTCTTCGTTTGACGTGGCGTAACTGGCCGGGCGGGGCCCGTCGGGCTGTTCGGGGACCCCTGCGCTGGATGCTCGGGGTCCCCGGCGCCCGCGCCACCCGCCGGAGAGGCCGGATCAGCTGACGGCCCAAATACCCTCCCGCCCGATGGAGTTCGATCGGCGGGTGTTGCGCAAGCGGGGGATCCTGCTCCGCGGTGGGGGAGGGTTAGATGGGGGCGAGGGTTCAGGCCGACTCGGCGACTAAGAGGCGGCTGACTCGGGTCAATGCGGTTGCGGCGACGGCGTTTGTGGTCGGGGGCTCGTTGTTCTCGCTGGGGGCGCTGTTGGCGCAGGGGCATGTGGGTGGGCCGCGGTTGCCGGCGGCGGTCTTCTTCGCGGGCGGGATCTTCTTTACGACGGGGGGCTACGCCTCGGTGCTGCAGGTGGCGAACGCGCCGCGGGGGGCCGATCCCGACGGGGTCGTGAGGGCGCCGGCGTGGCGCTGGTGGTCGACGGAGCCGGCTCGGCTCGACTGGGCGAGCGCGGTCGCGCTCTTCGTCGGCACCCTCTACTTCGGCGCCAGCTTGACCGCGGCCCTGGTCGGCGACCTCACCCTCGCGCAGGAGCATCGCCTCGTCTGGTCTCCCGAATTCGTTGGCTGCATCCTCTTCCTCGTCTCCGGCCACCTCGCCCTGACCGAGATGCACCGCGATCGCCCGCCCGGGGCTCGCGCCGACCTCGGCTGGTGGATCGTCGTCGTCAACCAGGTCGGCTCGGCCCTCTTCATGGTCGCGGCCGTCACCGCCTTCGTCCGTCCCTCGACCGGGGACGAGCTGGCGGTCGGAATCGCCAACTGGGCCACCTTCACCGGCGCCGCCTGCTTCGCTTTGGCGGGGATCATGCAGGAGTTCGAGCGTCCTGGCGGCACCGGACACTTCGCGGGGCGTCGTCCTCAGTCGGCCAAATAGCGCTGCTATTCGGCCTCCCTGCGTCCTACCCCCGCTCGGTCCGGCACTCGCCAGTCTCTGAAAGACTGGCCGCGTGGCCAGTGATGGACTCGCGGAGGCGCCGCGCACCGAAAAACTGATGCCTGGGATCTGGCGGCTGCGGCTGCCGCTGCCCTGGCCCGGGGTCCCGCACGGGAACGCCTGGGCGGTGGCGAGCGACGACGGCATTGTCATGTTCGACACCGGGATGGGCGGCAAGGGACGGCTGCGGCAGCTGGACCTGGCGCTGGCGCAGGCGGGGTTCGGGGTCGAGGACGTCCGCCTCGTCGTCTGCACCCACTCCCACACCGACCACTACGGGCTCGCCGGCTCGATCGTCGAGGCTGCCGGCTGCGAGCTCTGGATGCACCCGCGCTGGGAGCATGTGCGGCCGCTGGCCGAAGACTCCGCCGCCGCGCTGGAGGCGCGGATCGAGGTCGCGCGGCAGAGCGGCGTTCCGCCAGCATCGCTGGAGCGCTACCGCGAGCGCCGCGAAGAAGACGACGAGACCGGGATCGACATCCTCAAGGAGCCCGACCGCGACCTCGTCCCGGGGGTCGAGGTGGAGACCGACCTCGGCACCTGGCAGGTGCACGAGACCCCCGGCCACGCCCCGTCCCACGTCGTCCTCCACCAGCCCGAACGCAAGCTGCTGATCTCCGGCGACCACCTGCTGGGGCGCACGGTCCTTTTCTTCGACCACGGCCACAGCCCCGACCCGGTCGGGGAATTCCTCTCCAGCCTGGACGTGGTCGAGGGCCTCGACGTCGGCCTCGTCATCCCCGGCCACGGTCGCACCTTCCGCGACCCGGAGGCGAAGATCGCTGAGTCCCGCCGTCAGGTCGAGGAGCTGCTGAGGAAAGTGCCGGCGGCGCTGGGGGGTGGCGAGGAGAAGCCCGCCTTCGAGATCGTCGAAGAGATCATCGGTCCCGAGATGGTCAAGACCCCCGCCAGCGCCTGGGTCCTGCAGATCGTCCTCTCCTGCCTCGACCACCTGGCGATCGCCGGTAGGGTCGAGAAGGTGGAGGGGACCGACCCGCAGCGCTGGCGGCTCACGTAGCCTGTCGAGCGATGGCGAGCTTCACTTACGTGCGCCAGGTGGCCGCCCCGCCCGAGGTCGTCTTCGACGTCCTCACCGACCACCGCCGCTACCCGGAGATCACCCAGCTGCGCAAGGCCGAGCTCGAGCGCGAGGGCGAGCCGGAGCCGAACGGCCTCGGCGCGATCCGCGTCCTCACCGTGGTCGGGCCGCCGATGCGGGAGGAAGTGATCGCCTACGAGCCGCCCTATCGCTTCGCCTACAAGATCCTCTCCGGCCTGCCGGTCCGCGACCACGTCGGCACGGTGGAAATGCAGCCGAAGGATGGCGGCACCGAGGTGACCTACGCGGTGAAGACGACGCCGACGATCCCGCTCGCGGGGTCCGTCTTCATGCTCTTCCTGAAGAAAGCGATCAGGGACCTGATCGGCGGCGTCGCGAAAGAGTCCGAAAGCCGCGCGATAAATGCCTGAGGGCGGGCCCGCCCGTTCCTCACGCGTCCTGGCCCGCTCGCGCGACGCCCTGCGGCTGCTGGCGCACCCGAAGCGGCTCTGGAAGGAGCACCGGCCCTGGGCGATCGGGCTGATCGTCGCGGTGCTGGTCGCGGTCGGCGGCGTCGTTCTCGCCTACCAGCTGCTGAAGCGGCCCGGCGACGTCCACAACCAGGAGGCGATCGAAAACTTCAAGCCGCAGAAGCCGCCGCCGCCGAAGGAGCCGAAGACTGTCAACTGGCCGGTCTTCGGGTTCAACCCGGCCCGCACCCGCTACCTGCCGGTGAAGGGGATCAAGCCGCCGTTCGACAAACTCTGGCGCTTCACCGACCGGCCGCTGCTCGAGTTCCCGCCGATCTACGTCGGCGGCAAGCTCTACTTCGTCAACAACAGCGGCTACGCCTACGCGCTCGACGCCGACACCGGCAAGGAGCTCTGGAAACGGCGGATCGGCCGCCTCAACGCCTCCTCGCCGGCCTATTACAAACACCGCCTCTACATCGTCAACCTCGTCCCCGGCCACATCGTCAAGCTCGACGCGAAAACCGGCAAGACGATCTGGAAACGCAACCTGCCGGGCCGGGCCGAGTCCTCGCCCGTGATCATCAACCGCACCGTCTACTTCGGCTGCGAGAACGGCGAACTGTTCGCCATGAGCACCGGCAAAGGGCAGGTCCGCTGGTCGACCCCGCTCGGCGGGCCGATCAAGTCGGCGCCCGCCTACTCCGACGGCAAGCTCTTCGTCGGCGACTACGGCGGCTACATGAACGCGGTCGACGCCAAGAGCGGCGAGCTGGTCTGGCAGAGCGGATCGCTCGGGCCCGGCTTCGGCGGCTCCGGCGCCTTCTACTCGACCCCGGCGGTCGCCTACGGCCGCGTCTACGCCGGCAACAACGACGCCCGGGTCTACAGCTACGACACCTCCGACGGCGAGCTCGCCTGGTCCTACTCGACCGGCGGCTACGCCTACTCGGGCCCGACCGTTGCCAACACCCGGCACAGCCCGCCGACCGTCTTCATCGGCTCCTTCGACGGCAACGTCTACGCGCTCGACGCCAAGGACGGCAGCGTGCGCTGGAGCCGCTCGGCCGGCGGCCAGGTGGTCGGCTCGCTCTCCGCGATCGGCGACATCGTCTACGTCGCTGAGTTCACGAACAAAACGACGAGCGGCTTCATGATGAGGAGCGGCAAGCGCGTCTTCCGCTACCCGAAGGGGACCTACACGCCGGTGATCTCCGACGGCCGGCGCATCTACCTCACCGGCTACTCGTCGATCACGGCGCTCCAACCCCACCGGGGGGTGGCGGCGGTAGGTGAGGCGCGCCCCGCGCGTAAGCCGGGAAAAGCCCGGAGTGGAGGCGGGCGCGGAGGACGCTCAGGCTAGATCCGTAGTTCTGGATCCGGTAGCTGTTGCTGTCGCCGAAGTCCTGGTAGTAGGCGATCATCCGGGTGCGGCGGTGGCTTTTCAGCCAGGCGAAGAGCTTGCTCACGAAGGAGGGGTCGTCACCGCTTTCGACCGCCCACTCGGTGATCGCGAACGACTTGCCGGAGAAGCGTTTGTAGAGCCCGGTCAGCGCCTTCCATTCGGGGTAGCCGGAGTAGAAGTCGGTGCCGACCCAGTCGACCCAGCGCGAGCCGGGAAAGAAGAAGCGGGGCCGGTTGTGGGGGACGGTCGGCGAGCCGGCGGGGAGCGGGCTCCAGACGATCGCGACCGGCGCCTTCGGCATCGCCCGCAGCTTCACGGTCAGCGGCGGCAGCCCGGCCGCCGCGAGGCGGGTGTTGATCGCGCCGGCCTTGCCGCCGCCGTGGACGATCACGTAGATGCGGCGGAAGGCGCGTTTGTAGGCGCGGGGGCTGTGCTCGGGCCCGCGCGAGGCGCCGGCGCAGTCGTAGGCGGCCCAGACGTTGAGGCAGCGGTTAGGCTCCCCGAGCGGCCGCACGTAGGCGCGCATCTCCTTTTCGTAGAAGAGCTTGTTGAGGCGGACCAGGTAGCGGTCGCCGGCGCCGGCGGCGATCTGGGCCGGGGTGATCAGCTCGGCGCCGGTGTTGTTGTCGGCGGTCGAGAGGTGGATCATCGGCCGCGCCCGGGCGATCTGCCAGCGCCGGATTACCTCGTCGAAGTCGGTGCCCCAGGTGCGGAACGACTGGATCACCGCCGGGTGCTTGTTGAGCGCGTCGGCGAACTGGCCGAAGTCGGCGGGGTCGCCGGTGTCGGAGACGCCCCAGTAGACCTTCTTGCCGGGCGGCTTCAGCGGGCTGAAGCCGGCGGCGGGAGCGGCGAGCAGCGCCAGCGCCAGCGCGCTCAGGAGTGCAACCGCAACTGCGGCACGGTGATTTGACGGGCCGGGCACCGGAGGTCCGTATGCTCGCAAGCAGTGGGTCTCGGGTTGAACTTGCGTCTGGGGACTGCAACGGCGGTTGCGTTGTTCGCCCTCGTCTGGGCGGCGCCGGCCGCGGGCTCGGCGACGGCGCCGTTCGGCCACGCCTGCACCGCCGAGAACGGCGTCCGCTTCTGCCCGACGCCGGACCCCGCCTCCCGCGTCCCCTCCTTCGACGGTGTCCCGCTCGACGTCGACGTCACCCTGCCGGAAGCGGGCAAGGCGCCCTACCCGACGATCGTGATGCTGCACGGGTTCGGCGGCAGCAAGACCGACTTCGAGACGACGACCGCGGCGGGGCCGGCACCCGAAGAGGCGGGCAACGGCTCGACGATCTACCACTACAACAACGATTTTTTCGCCCGCCGCGGCTACGCGGTCGTCAACTACACGGCGCGCGGCTTCGGCGACTCCTGCGGCGGCGGCGCCAACGGCGACCACTCCGGCGCCTGCGCGACCGGCTACATCCGCCTCGGCGACAGCCGCTACGAGGCGCGCGACACCCAGTACCTGCTGGGGCTGCTCGCCGACGAAGGGGTGGCGCGGCCGCAGACGATCGGCGTCACCGGCATCTCCTACGGCGGCGGCCAGAGCATGGAGCTCGCCTTCCTCCGCGACAAGGTACGGCGTCCCGACGGCAAGCTCGTCCCCTGGCGCAGCCCGAAAGGGCTGAAGATGCGGATCGCCGCCGCCTACCCGCGCTGGCCCTGGTCGGACCTGGTCTCGGCGCTGATCCCCAACGGCCGCTACCTCGACACGGCGATCGCCGGGCCCGAACAGAGCCTGCGCCCCTACGGCGTCCCGATCGGCAGCTTCCTCAACGGCCTCTACCTGACCGGGATCGTCAACGGCTACTACTGCGGCGGCGCGCCGGAGTCGTTCCCCTGCGCAGATCCCGAAGCCGACATCACCCAGGACAAGGCCTACATCGACGCCGGCCAGCCGCTCTCCCAGGAGGCGGTGCAGGCTCTGAAGGGGATCTACGCCGACCACGGCGGCTACCCGCTGCGCTTCCTCCCCGGCGCCTCCCAGCCGGCGCCGCTCCTGATCCAGAGCGGCTTCACCGACGAACTCTTTCCGATCGAGCAGGGGCTGCGGGTCTATGCCTACCTGCGCAAGCGCTACCGCAAAGCGCCTGTGGCGCTGCAGCTCGGCGATCTCGGCCACAGCCGCGGCTCCAACAAGCCGGGGATGAACCACTTCTTCAACGACCAAGCGGCGCGCTTCTTCGCCGCCCGCCTGCTGGGAGCGAAGAAAGGGGCCCCGGCGCCGGGCCAGGTCACCGCCACCCTCACCACCTGCCCAGCCGACAAACCCGACGTCGGCCCGTTCAAGGCGATCGGCTGGAAGAAGCTCCACCCCGGCGCCTTCCGCTTCGGCTCCGACCCGGTTCAGGAATTCACCTCGGCCGGCGGCAACCCGACGGTGGCGCGGGAATTCGACCCCGTCTTCGGCACCGCCGAAGCCTGCAAGACGATCGCTGAAAACGTCGAGCCGAACATCGCCCTCTACAAGCGCAAAGTCCTCGACGGCTTCACGATGCTCGGCCGCCCGACGATCGCCGCCGAGATCGCCACCACCGGCCAGCAGGGGCAGATCGTCGGCCGCCTATGGGACGTGTCGCCCGAGGGGTCGATGCTCCTTGTCGACCGCGGCGTCTACGCGCTCGCCGACGGCCAGAGCGGGCGGATCGCCTTCCAGCTGCACGGCAACGGCTACCGCTTTGCCAAGGGCCACCGCGTCTGGCTGCAGCTGCTCGGCCGCGACGCCCCCTACTACCAGGTCGGCAACACCCCCTTCTCCGTCAAGGTGAAGGACCTGCGGGTGACGCTGCCGACCCTGAAGCCCAAACCGCGCTGACGCCGACGAAACGGAAGTACTCCTATATGGAGGGAAATCGTCCCGTCGCCGGTCAGGCGGCGTCGGCGACCGGGGCGGCGTGCTCGTCGATCAGCGCCAGGACTTCCGGCGCGTACTTCTCGATGAAGGCGGGGCCGACGCCGCTGATCGCGAGCAGGGCCTCCTCCGATCTCGGCCGCCCCGCGGCGATCGCGGCGAGGGTTTTGTTGGCGGCGACGGTGTAGGCGGGCTTGCCGACGGCTGCGGTGAGGCGCCAAGCTTTCAACGCCTCGAACAGCGGCGCGTCGGCGGGGGAGAGGTCGGGCGCGGGGGCAGGCGCCGCCTCCGACTTCCCGGCCTTGCGGACCGCGATCGTGTCGGGGTCCGGCAGCCACTCGAGCAGGTCGCAGACGTCGCAGCAGCGCTCCAGCGGCGCCCCCGCGGTGCGGTCGGAGAAGTGGTCGAGGAGGGCGCGGCGCCGGCACTCGGTGCCGTAGATGAAGGCCTTGATCGCGTGGTAGGCGCGCCAGCCGCGCTCGCGGGCGACTGCCAGGTCGTCGCCGGCGCGCTGTTCGTTGAAGCGGACGAGGCGGCCGAGGTCGGCTTTCAGCGCCAGCATCACGGCTCGAGAAGGCAGGCCGTCGCGCCCGGCGCGCCCGGCCTCTTGGTAGTAGGCCTCGACGCTGGTCGGGATCGTCACGTGCCAGACCGAGCGCACGTCGGCCTTGTCGACGCCCATGCCGAAGGCGTTGGTGGCGCAGATGACGCCGCTGTCGGTCGCCATGAAGCGTTCCTGGATCGCCGTCCGGTGCTCGGGTTCGAGGCCGGCGTGGTAGGCGACCGCGGCGACGTCGGCTTCGCGCAGCTCCTCGGCCACCTCTTCGGTCTGCTTGCGGGTGCCGCAGTAGACGATCGCCGGCAGGTTGGCGGGGTCGCGCAGCCCGGCCTCCAGCAGCGCCTGTCGGCGGGCGGTGCAGCCCTTGCCCTCGAGCGCGACGACGTCGAAGGAGAGGTTTGGGCGGTCGAAGCCGGAGCGGACCTGGAGCGGGTCCCGCATCCCGAAGCGCGAGGCGATCTCCGCCGCCACCGGCCGCGTCGCCGTCGCCGTGCAGGCCATCACCGTCGGCCGACCCAGCCGCTCGACCACCTGCGGCAGGCGCAGATAGTCGGGCCGGAAGTCGTGCCCCCACTCGGAGACGCAGTGGGCCTCGTCGACCGCGACCAGGTCGATCTTGCGGTGGGAGAGGGCTTCGAGGAAGACGTTCGAGGCGAACCGCTCCGGCGCGCAGTAGACGATCCGCGCGTCCTCGCGCACCATCGCCAGCGCCTCGGAGACCTCCCAATCGTCCATCCCCGAGGTGATCATCGCCACCCGGTGCCCGCCATCATTCAGCTTCCCCCACTGATCCCGCATCAGCGCGATCAGAGGACTGACCACGATCGTCAACTCCTCCGAAGCCAGCCCCGGCAGCTGATAGCAGAGGCTCTTCCCACCCCCGGTCGGCATCACGATGAGGCTGTCCCGCCCCTCCAGCGCAGCCACCACGGCCTCCCGCTGGCCAGCGCGCCACTGGCGATAGCCCAGCTCGCCTAGAAGCTGATCTGCTTTTTCCTCAGCCACGGACATCGGACGGCCACCATAGGCATATCTCCGGCGGGTGGCACGGGCGCCGGGGGTGCCGAGCATCCAGCGCAGGCACCCCCGAACAGCCCGTGACAGGACCCGCCGGCCAGCAACCTCAGTCCTGAGGGTCTTCCGCGATCGCCGCCGGAACCTGGCTCAACTCCTCCGCCAGCGTGTCGATCGCCAACGCCAGCTTCTTCGTATCCGCCTGCGTCAACTCCGTATAAGCCACGAACCCGTTCTCCGTCCGGTAGGGCTCCAGCGAGTTGAAGACCGCCTTGAAGTGGCTTTCGACCTCGCCCGCAAGATCCGGATCGCTGTCGTCAAGCAGCGGCTTGACCGCTTCGAAGGCCGCCTCCGACCCTTCGACGTTGGCCTCGAAGTCGACCAGGTCGATGTGCGAGTAGCGCTCCTCCTCGCCGGTGATCTTCGAGGCCGAGACCTCGCCCAGGAGCCCGTTGGCGCCTTCGGCGATCTGGACCGGCTGCAGCTCGACCCCTTTCACCTTGGCCGCCAGCGCTTCGACGTCGGCCTGCAGCTGCTTCGCCACCGGTGCCATGCCGTCGGTGGTGCCTTCCTCCCAAAGCGCCTTCTCGATCCGGTGGAAGCCTTCGAATTCGCCGGCGGCGACGTCGTTCTCGCGGGCGTCGATCTTCGGGTCGAGGCTGCCGAAGGAGTCCGCCACCGGCTCGATCCGCTCGTAGGGGATGCGCGGCGCCGCGTAGAGATCCTTCGCCTCGGCGAGGTTGCCGGCGACGACCGCGGCGACGAACGGCTTCGTGGTCGCCACCAGCTCGTCGGCGTTCTCCTGCAGGTAGCCGCGGTAGTCGGCGACGACGGCTTCGACCTGCGGGTTGTCGGGCCGCACGGTCTCGGCAGCCGCGGTCGTGGTGTCGTCTCCCGACCCACAGCCAATGGCGGTTAGGGCGGCGAGGCCGAGAGCTACCGCGCAGGGGAGGGTTCGGACGAGGTTTCGGTGCATGTGGTGCATTTCTCCTTTGTTCTGTGACTGGTGGCATGAGTGTGGTTGAGCTTTGGCCTCCTATAGGGGCCAA